>Ga0307507_10000292_pt1 | contig 99829 bp, 51 predicted proteins | sample 7_EM_MG_FD_207223 | JGI IMG/M metagenome (GOLD analysis project Ga0307507, IMG submission 207223) | Populus trichocarpa ectomycorrhiza microbial communities from riparian zone in the Pacific Northwest, United States - 7_EM | ecosystem: Host-associated > Plants > Roots > Unclassified | place...
ATAAGGCGGCTACATAGGCAGAGACACGTGTAGACGCTATCGGGAATATAGCGGGGACCCGATGCAGAGCTTCGTGTAGAGCCTCCGTACGCAGAGCTTCGCGCAGAGCCTTGTGCAGAGCCTCTGCACGTAGAGCTTCGTATAGAGCTTCGTGTAGAGCCTCCGTATGCAGAGCTTCGCGCAGAGCCTCGTGCAGAGCTTCGTGCAGAGCTTCGTGCAGAGCCTCCGTACGCAGAGCCTCGCGCAGAGCCTCGTGCAGAGCCTCTGTACGTAGAGCTTCGTGTAGAGCTTCGTGTAGAGCTTCGTGTAGAGCTTCGTGTAGAGCTTCGTGTAGAGCTTCGTGTAGAGCTTCGTATAGAGCTTCGTGTAGAGCTTCGTGTAGAGCTTCGTGTAGAGCTTCGTATAGAGCTTCGTGTAGAGCTTCGTGTAGAGCTTCATGTAGAGCCTCGTGCAGAGCCTTATGCAGAGCCTCCAAGTAATAAAACTATATAAGATTGTATAAGATTATATTAGATAATATATAATAGTTAAATATATAGTATATAACTTTACCTTAATTGCATGTTAAGAAATATATAGTTACCTTTTAAAGTTGCTAAGTAGGTTAACTGCGTGTTAAGGAACATACAGTTAGCTTTTAAAGTTGTTAAATAGGTTAACTACGTATTATTTAACTTTTAAAGTTGCCAAGTAGGTTAATTGCGTATTAAGAAATATATAGTTAGCTTTTAAAGTTGTTAAGTTAGTTAATTGCATATTAAGTTAGTTAAATTGCGTATTAAGTTAGTTAATTGTATATTAAGTTAGTTAAATTACGTGTCAAGTTAGTTAATTATATGTTAAGTTAGTCGAATTACGTATTAAGTTGGTTAATTGCATATTAAGTTAGTCGAATTGCGTGTTAAGTTGGTTAATTATATATTAAGTTAGTTAAATTGTGTGTTAAGTTAGTTAATTGCATATTAAGTTAGTTAAATTGTATATTAAGTTAGTTAATTATATATTAAGTTAATTAAATTACGTGTTAAGTTAGTTAATTACATATTAAGTTAGTTAAATTGCGTATTAAGTTGGTTAATTATATGTTAAGTTAGTTAAATTATATATTAAGTTGGTTAATTGTATATTAAGTTAGTTAAATTGCGTATTAAGTTAGTTAATTGTATATCAAGTTGGTCAAATTGCGTGTTAAGTTAGTTAATTGTATGTTAAGTTGGTCGAATTGCGTGTTAAGTTAGTTAATTGCGTGTCAAGTTAGTTAATTACGTGTTGAGTTAGTTAAATTGCATGTTAATTACGCGAAACGCGAAAATCAAAGTCTACTTAAATCTCATCCTACGAATATCTTCCCAATAATATAAAGCTTTTACCTGCTTATAAATATATAGGGTTCTTAACTATAATGGCGGCGCTATACCTAGACTCTAGTTGGTACTTAACCACTATGACTAATAAGAACTTATTGTAAATAAGTAGTCCAAAGCTACAGTAAGGACTCGCGATTAATAAAAAAATATATAAAGAGATCCTCTAATACTATGCTAGCGAAATTAATAAAGTGTCTAGTGGTAGGTTGCTAGCGTCTGGGCCTATATAAAATGGAGTTAAGCGCACAGTCTTTAACCTTCTTAATACTGAGTATAGGTATGTGTTTAAGAGATCCGATCTACTATTAGAGTTTAAAGCTTTCGCTATCGCCGCTAAAAAGTCTATATAGCGACACGTAACGACTAACAGATATGGAGGTGTGGAGGTTATAATGGCTGATATTATTCTAAAGTATGGCGCCTTGTCTTCTAGAGAGTAGTCTATTAACTTATCTAGATTAAGGGTAACCTCTAAGGCTGCCTAGGTGCTTAGTGGTCTGTCTATTAAAGTCCTATAATAGCCAAATACTACACCTACACCATTCTATAAAATAAGCTTTGCTGTGTATAGTTACCTAGATAAAACGCCATTAAATAGGGCCCCTATTCTATATGGATTTGCATTAAAAACTAAGTATAAGTATTTATTGTCCGATTCTCTAGAGAAAGTTAATGTATATTACTGTGGATATAATAAGCTATAGGCCGCGATAAGTGTAAACTTCTTAATAGATAAATATAGGGATGGCTAGGCTATAGTAGATTTAACTACTAGTACACTAATTCTTAACTATATAAACCTAGCATTTACGGTGCTTTTTGTAAAGAAGGCTGGACTTAATATAATTATAATTGGAGTTAAAAATCCCAATCGGATTATAAAGCGTAAGAGACTTTACAACTTATATAAGATTGTATAATATTGTATAGAGTTGTCTAACGTATGTTTATAGGCATAAGATTTAATAAGAGTAATTCCAAGTCTAATTCTAACCCTAATATTGCACAACTGGTGCTAACTAGGAGAAGAATAGGCATACCTACCCTAGGTTAAAGTAGTTATAAGCAGTTAATTCTAAAGTCCACGCTACCTATATCTAAGTAGTTAAATCCAAAGCCTATATTAACCCTAAAGTCACCGCCACCTATGCCTACTAGTGCATTATTAGCCGTACGGCCAGCTATAATTAAAACTGCTTATAGCTGGACCTATAGTAGTAAAGACTAGCCCCTACTGGATAAATTAGAGCTCTTAAAAGGCGTAGATCTGGATAAAGTGCAAATATTTAAGACAATGCCATGGGATAAGATAAAAAGATGGTATAATAAATAGCCAAAGTCTAATCGCGAAATGTTTATTAATACATTATTTAAGGATATGAATAATAACCCTAACCTAATTTATATTAGGGAAATTAATCTTAACTATATATGGGAGCGCCGCCACTTTAACGCCTTAATTAACCCTATTTTAACTAATAAGGAACTAGAAGATAAGCATAAGGATAGAATTAAGAAGGTTAATTAGGAAGTTAATTACCTAAAGGACGTATAAAAAGCATATATTAACCTAGTATTATGGGTAAAGGCGCTGCGGTTCCTCTTATTTCTGTTAACTATTCGCAATACTCTTTAAGACGCAACCTTCCACTTATACGGCATGAAAAAGGGTAAAGCTATATGGACATATTAGCTACTTAGTGTTATCTATACTCTTTGTAATTATGCAGCCCTAGGTGGGACCTTTCTTGCGGATATAATGGGTTTAGGTAAAATACTTTAAATGCTCTTAATCTGGTATACTAGTGTGTTAATAACCAAGATTAACCTTAACTGGCTTAATTAGGAAAATTAAGAAGGTAGAGATAAAAGTCTCTACTTTACCCCTAGTATAGACAAACACCTATAGCCCCCTAATGCCCAATGCCTAAGTTAAATAGATGGCATGCCATAGTGCTATTATGTTAAGGGAAGTATTACCAGAAAATTCCTTTACTGGCTAGTAGGACTAACTATATATATTACTAGACAGAATCTACTGCCCTAAGCGGTTAAAGACGTTAAATTATAGTTTAAAACCTTAAAACTAAATAATTGTATTCCTAGAGGCAAACTATAAGTTTGTGTGCGCTATTTAGCTTTTATTAGGTCCAGCACGAAGAAGTATAATTTTATAGATAAAGATAAATACATTCTTAAACCTATAAAATGTAAAGGAGAAGGTAAAAAGGTCTGGTAGAAAATAGACCTAAGATTGGCTTTATATCTTACAATTATAACATTATAAACTTGGGCAACAACCTAGACCGCTTAGGAATAGCATAAGACTATTTTTAATCTCCATGGAGACGGTGGTCCTTGTTGTATTATTAGTGGGATTCTTACCGATAAGTTCTATATAGATAGGTTAGAGACAGGTTATCTAATAAAAATGGCCAAATAAGTATATAATAATTAAGTAGTATTTCCTCGCTTTTAATGCCTGGGCCTATCTTACAAGGATAGTAATGGTAAAATAGCCTACTATACCTCTTGACCTTTAGTAGTGTTTACTTCCGGTACACTAACTAGTGAAGGTTTTATAAGTCTAATTCCTGCCTTGGAAATTTTTAGGGCCCCTAATTGGGCGGATTGCCCAAATATAAAATTAATTAATGGTCGCAATATTAAAGCATTAATTAAATATAAAAAGCTAGGCGCAGCTAATCGCTTTTCTCTTCCAAATAAGGTTATTATAGGCTTTAAAGAATGCTCCTCTTTAATTACAAAGATCTTAATTATACGTAGGATAGGGGAAGACTGATGGTTTAATAGGAGGGTAATTAATGAGCTACCACTGGTTGTCTACCAAGACTGCTATGTAATGAATGATTTAATATTCAAGCCGTATATTAAGAAGCTCTGGCGTGGAGCATCCTTAGAAGCTTTTAAACAGCTAAATAAAGCTTTTGGACACTAGAAAGCTAAAGGAAGAAAAGGAGAAAAACCCGTCTTTAATATAGATTAATTTCTAGAGGGAGCTAGTCACTTATTAAAAAAATTTGCCATCTTTCTAGGCCTGGCTAAGATAGGAGATAAGTAGCAGGATGCGTGGTGGAAAGATAAGAAAAAAGTTAGAACAAAGCTAAGGTGGACAGTTGACGGGTTTTATAGTAAAAAATGGGATGAACCTTTGGACAAGAATCCGCTTTAGAAGAATTAGAGCATAATTGCTAACTCTAGGAAACTAAAGGGAATTATAAAATATGTTAATAAAGTACTTAAAAGGAATCCTAATAAGAGACTACAGTTTAGCAGTTACAAACTAGCGGTATATACGCTATTACGCCTTATAAGTTAGCTATTAGACTAGTAGTAAACTATTACTAATAATATAATATAGTATTTCTATAAAAGGCTTGGCTAGTTTAAATATTTAACTATTTACTAGATAGAGTCTAGGATATCCCTAAAAGACTAGGAGGATATCTATAAAGCGTTTTATATTCCAATAGGTGGTCCTTACCAGAATGATATAGTCTAGTTTCTTATTATTAACTAAAGGGTTAAAGGAGAGGGTCTAAATTTGGTCTCTACGCATAGAGTCCATCTACTTAAACTGGCGATAATGGTAGATATAGAGGTGTAAGTATTTGGCCGAGCTGCTAGATCTGGACAGCTAGCGCTAGTAGTTACTGTGTTAATAATGTATAGTATAGATAAGTGGAACCCAATTAATATGGTTATATTAGTGAGGCATATAATGACTAAAAGGATAATAATTGATAAGTTCTATAAGGTATTTAAAGCTTAACCTACTTAGCAGGCTGATGATAATGTAATAGAAATAGCGTAGCTGGTGTAGTTAGAGTGTAACGGGACTAGCCTAGTTACAGTAGGAATGTCTCGGTAAAACACTCGACAGATAAACTTGACGCTTTGACCAAATTCTGCCGAATTCTGCCAGCTTGATTGACTTCTGCCAAGTTCTGCCAGATTAATTGAATTCTACCAAAGTCCGTCCGCGTGCGCACGTGCGCATGCATCGACCAAGACCCCTAACTATTTAATTACAAGATTCTCTAGTTATTCCTTTCTCTTCTTTACGTAATGTCTTATTCTCTATAAGAGCTATACCCTTAGATTTAGATAGAATTTATATTGTTCCTTTAAATCTACCCTAAAGGCTCTTCGTGCCCTTACATTATGTTGTGTTAATACCACTACCCTTAAAATAGCAAACGAACTTAAATCCGCCACGTTAACTATTATAACCCTAGTTAGGGAACAAATAACTATAATATAATAGTCCTTTACGGATGCCTTGGCCTAGTAATGAGCTATACTAGAAGCCTAGCATTAGCAATTAATTAAAGCAATACGTAAAGAACTCTATAACGCTAAAGTACTTGTGTTAGAGACCCCGACAGTAACACCTGCAAATAAGATTGAAATAACTGTATCCAAACCTGGCCCGTTAAACACGAACCTTAAACCAGTAACGGTAACTTAACCCGCATCTATAATAAATCCAATACCTATTATAAAATCCAAAAAGCTTCCTAACCCTCCAATATTTAATAGAAATTAAAATAACCTATATCCCTTTATAACTAAGCTCCATCTTAAACTTTTAATAAACTATAACCGATACCCTACCGAAGCTAGTAAAGTTAGCTATGGAATATCTTGTTTAAGCAAAGATACTGCATAAACTATGGACCCATTCTTCCGTAATAGCACCTTTGTTAATTTCGAAACCTTTATCTCTCTGCTAGAACGAACGTATAATAACGCCAGCCGCGAATATACCGCTGTTACTAAACTTAAAAACCTATGACAATGGAACCGAGACTTTATAAGCTTCTTTTTGGAATTTTTAGGCCTTGTTAGCAAACTGGATTGGAATAAAGCCGCTAGAGTTGCTGCTCTTTAATAAGCTATTTTAGATGAAATTAGAGCATAGTTAGTAGGCAGGAAACTGCCAAAGGACCTACCTGAATTTACTATAATGTGTTAATAAATTGATAAGGACCTTTAATATAACAAACAAACTTATTCTTTAAAGCTAACCATACCTCGTGTTTAAAGCTCTATGAAACCGATATATACCCTAAAGCGCGACCCTTCTCCGAAACCTATGCACGACCCTATGAACCTCGACGCCACTTAATCCTACGCACCCTTAGGAACCAATAAACGAAGAACTCGAGCCGCAAATAGAGAATGCTTTGGATGTAGTAGAAAAGGATATATCTAAAGGAATTGCCAAACTCACCCTTTTAAAAAAGTCCGCCGTAGTTCCTCCCGGTCTTTAAATCGCACCCGCTCCTTAAATTGCACTTATTCTTTAAGCCGTACTCGCTTCTTAACTTATACTTATTCTATGAATTATACCCGGTCGTTATAAAGTATCTTACCTTTAGCTAACTTAGAAAACGAATCATCCTAGGGCCAAGTCGCGCCTTAGAATAAGAAGTGGAAGAGCATAAGTGTCTAGGCTCTTCTAGCGCTGATATATAATATAACTCTCTTAATATACTTAGCAAAATTCAAATACTTAGAAAATAGAAGGAGGTACAAATCCTTATAGATAGCGGAGCTACTAGTATAGGCTTTATTAATACAAACTATATAAAAACCTAACGCCTAAATTTAAAGAAACTCGATAAGCCCTAAGGCCTATAAGGCTTTAATGGCAAACCCTTAATATATAGCGAATTGATATACTACGCTCTTATAAAAATGCGGATAGGCGAACACCTTAAATATATTTCCCTATTCGTAACACCCCTAAAGTAATATAAGATAATACTTAGATATAGATGGCTAAAACAACACAACCCTTTAATTAGCTAGGTTAAAGAAACACTAAAGTTCCATATAACCTACTACTGAAGTCATTGCTTAAAACACCACTTGCCCTACAAACATATATATAACTATTTGAATTTAACATAATACAAATTGCCCTTACCACGAACTTTAAACCAATATAATAAAGCCACGACTACTAATCATAGCAAAGAATGTAAAGATATTTTGTTAAAACCTCTTAAAATTTATATAATATAAGCCGCGCCCTTTATTTTATTAGCAAGAAAACAAAACCACAAAATCTTTGCTATAATAATAGAAGACATTAAAAAAGCGCTAGAACCGAAGCAATATATTAACCCTTAACCTTTTATACCCAAAGAGTACCATAATCTAATTAATAAATTTAAAAAACAATTTACAGACCAACTAGCCCCGCACTAAGATAAGCACAATTTTAAGATAGAACTTAAGCCTAGTATAACACCAAAGTTTGGTCCGCTATACGGTATATTACAAGAAGAACTACTTGTAATACAACAATACCTTAACAAACATCTAGAAAAAGGATTTATTCGCCCTAGTTAATCTCCATTTGCCTTACCTATACTATTCATTAAAAAGCCAGAAGGAGGCTTAAGATTCTGTGTCAATTATTAAGCTTTAAATATAATTATGATTTGAAACCGATATCCAATTCCCCTAATTTAAGAGACGCTTAACCGTTTGGCGAAGGCATGGTACTTTATAAAGCTTGATATAGTTGCTGCCTTTAATAAAATCCGTATACGTGAAGGAGATGAGAAGTATATAGCTTTTCGTACACAATAGGGACTCTTTAAATACCTAGTAATGCCGTTCGGCGTAAAAAACGGTCCCGGTACGTTTTAGTAATACGTTAACAATACGCTTTATAAATTCCTTAATATATTTATTACCGCGTATATTAACAATATCTTAATCTACTCGTCCTTGCTTTCTAAACATTAGAAACACATTAGAATGGTCCTTAAACGCCTATAAGATATAGGCTTATAATATGATATTAAGAAATGCAAGTTCCACGCGTCTGAAGTTATATACTTAGGCTTAATTATATCCCGCAACGGAATTAAAATGGACCCTAAAAAAGTCGCCGTAATTATAAACTAGGAAAGTCCTAGTAGCGTATAAGACATTTAAGGATTTCTAGAATTTATAAATTTCTATTATTAATTTATTAATCACTTCTTAAAAATCGTTTAGCCATTAGTAAACTTAATAAAAAAGAATATAAGATTTAAATAAACTACTAAATGCGAACAAGCTTTTAATGAACTAAAATATCGTTTTATAACTGCTCTGATTCTCGCCCACTTTAACCCTAACCTTAAATATATTGTTAAAACGGACTTGTCTGATTATGCCCTAGGAGGAGTATTATCGCAATATGACAAGAACGGTAAGCTGTGTCCAGTAGCCTTTTTTTCCTAAAAGCTCGCCCCTGCTGAATCAAACTATGAGATATACAATAAGGAACTACTTGCAATTGTTAAATACTTTAAATAATGGCGTCCAGAACTTAAAGAATCGCTATTCTTAATACGTATATTAACAGACTATAAAAACCTGCAGTACTTTATAACTATAAAACAGTTAACGCAGCGCTAAATTCATTGGGCCGAATACCTCTTATAATTTAACTTTAAGATTATGTACCGATTGGGTAAACTTAATTAGAAGCCTAACGCATTAATATAATAGTTATAAGACTTACCTATAAACGCCTTAGATAAACAAATTACAAATCAATTATAGATCTTATTGCCCCCTAAACATTTTAAGAAACTACGTCCTATATTCCTAGATACGGAACTTAATAGAAACGAATCAGAAATTAATAAATAGGAAATGGAAATTAATAAGCTAATGGAATACAAATACAAGAACGATGTATGGATAACAGATATAATGGGAGCAATTTAAATAGGAAAACGATAGCATAAAGATATTATACTCGCTAAATGCGAAATTCGTAATAATCGACTATACTATTAACAGAAAATGGTAGTCCTGAATTCCGAACCTTTGCGATTTAAGATACTCGAATTTGTATACAACTCTCCTATAGCAGGACATCCTGGCCGTGCGAAGACGTATAAGATAGTTTAATAAGCGTATTACTAGCCTATAATGCACAACTATGTGCGAAAATACGTCCAAGTATGCAGAACGTGTGTTTATAGAAAAACTTCTTATGTAAAGAAACAAGGAGTACTCCAACTATTATCAATTCTAATGCAAAGATGGCGTGATATCTCAATTAACTTTGTGGTAGATTTACCTAGCAGCAACAGATTTACAAATATTATAGTAGTAGTTAACCGCCTTACGAAAATATGATATATAATTCCCATAGACTCAATTAATATTATCTTAGTAGCTGAATGTTTTATTAAACACGTCTTTAAGCTGCATAGACTCCCTAACTTAATAATATCCAACTATAGAAGCTAGTTTGTTTCAGACTTCTGGCAAGCTCTATATAAACAATTAAGCATACAAACACAACTCTTGACTGCATTTCATCTAAAAACAGACGGTTAAACCGAAATTGCGAACGCGATTATGGAATAATACCTATAAATATACTACTCCTACCTGCAAGACAACTGGGAAAAGTGGCTGCCTTTAGCTGAGTTTACTGCAAACAATATAATAAATAAATTAATAGGCATGATGCTGTTTTACGCAACCTACAGACAAGACCCTTAACTTAGATTTAAACCATAACCTAAAATTAATACAATAGGACCCACAATTAAACGGATTTAGTTAATTAATACGTATAACTTTACTAATTAAATAAAGCAGTTAACGGAACTACTATAAAGTGAATTAATGTACGCTTAAATAGTATAGGAATGGTATATAAATAAAGGACGAGCTCCTACGTGGGACTTTAAAGAAGGTAATATGGTTTACCTAAATACACAAAATATAAAGACTTAACGGCCCTTAAAGAAACTTAATTGGAAGTTTACGGGCCTATACTAAATTAAAAAGAAACTAAGCCCATACGCCTATAAGCTTAAACTGCTGACTAAGATGAAAATATACCTAACGTTTTATGTAAGCTTGCTGCAACCCTTAAAGGGTAAACCTTTAACTTACAAAGTGCCGCCACTACCTCCTGTAATTGTTAATAATGGTAACGGTTCTTACTTTATTAACTTAATTAACGATATATAATAAAAAACATGATCTAAATAATTCAAACTTCTTATTAAGTGGGAAGGATATAAAACACGAACCTAGGAAACCTATAACTAGATTAAGGCCGACGCGCCTTCCTTAGTAAAAGAATTCCATAAGGACCATCCTTCGCGGCCTACTCTGGCTGGATAGATATAACATAAAGGTAAATAACTGCCACCTAACATAAATACACGAAACTTAAATTTAAAAAGAACTTAAAATAAGTTATAACGTTTATAACGCGATTACGTGACATGTAAGATATTAAGGAACTTTAACTGGCAGTTAAAGTTATCTAATTAGTTAGATCTGCCTTGCTAAAACCGCTACCCAATATAAAAATATAATATGCGATAAAATTATAAATTCTTAACTAAATTGAATTATTTTGAACCTTCAGCTAAAGGGGGGAGTACTGTAACAGGACTAGCCTAGTTACAGTAGGAATGTCTCAGTAAAACACTCAATAGATAAACTTAACGCTTTAACCGAATTCTGCCAAATTCTGCCAGCTTAATTAACTTCTGCCAAGTTCTGCCAGATCAATTGAATTCTACCAAAGTCCGTCCGCGTGCGCACGTGTGCACGCATCGACCAAGACCTCTAACTATTTAATTACAAGATTCTCTGGTTATTCCTTTCTCTTCTTTACGCAACGTCTTATTCTCTACAAGAGCTATACCCTTAGATTTAGATAGAATTTATATTGTTCCTTTAAATCTACCCTAAAGGCTCTTCGTGCCCTTACATAGAGCAGTGATTACCTATAATGAGAATATGTCTTAGTATAATGCATATATATATAGACAATATGCAGCTATTTAATATTTTATAATATATTATCTTAATATTAACCACCGTGTAACTAAACCTTAGTGTTTATACTAACTTAATAGCACGAGTGAGTCGTATCCACGGGCACGAAATACATGTAGTATCGTATACTTGTTTGGATGGTGACTGTCGATTGTATGAAGCAGACTACGTAGTCTATATACTGATGCGCCTCCCCCCTAATTGGTCAGTGCTTCAGAAGTGCACCAGACGCGTAAGCGGGTGGTTGGTGCACCAAACGCGTAAACGCGTACTCGGCGTACCGAACGCGTAAGCACGCGGTTGGTACGACAGGTGCTGTAATTATACACTTAGAAAGTTTAAATTTGGTCTAGATTAATATTACTCTAGCTATTAACTACCGCGATACCTATTAAGTAATCCAGCCTATAACCCTACCAACTCTTATTCCTAATATACATTAACAATTCCTGTTAAGGTGTATCCTCTTTACTAATAGACTGTGTATATATGCCATTTTTATTATTCCAAAAGCCTAATTGGTATGTAAGAGGATCCTTCTATAACCAAAAGAGTTTACTAAATCCACTTTTTTAAAAAGCGTTACTCTCTATAGATTAGGTATCCTGAACGTACTATCCTTTATATAGACTCTTTAGATTCCGGCTTTATATATAATAAGACGTTTATAATGCGAATAAGGACTATATAACAGCTTATACCAGGCCCATTTAGTTTGTTCTAAATCTGCTATATAGGGAAATTAATATCTAACTCCCTCTATATCTTGAATTGTTATAAAAAGCAAGACGGCATTAAAATAGATAAACTGATGTTTATAACTACTGCTTTTGTCTACTAATTGCACAGTTGTAGTGTATATATAAAATCCCTAATGGCGAAGAAAAGCGTACCCTAATTATTCCATTTAATCTGCCTCCTGCCTTTTTCTAATAGGTGTAAGATATTAAATCAACCTATAATATAATACTGTACTAGAATAATTAACAAACCTGGCTTTATTAGACAAATGTGCTTAATAATAAGGACTAAAACCCTATTGCTATTAAGCCCGTTATGCTGCAAAATAAAAGAGCTATTATTAATATTGGTACGTTTTAAGCGCACTTAATTAGCCGGCACTAATAGATATAGGTTAATAGACTACTTACCACTTTATATCTAACGGTTCTAAGAACAATAGGGCAAAATATACTGTTATTTATTATATTCCTACGGACTATAATATTTAATTTTGTCTGTATAAGTAGAGGTTGTAAATAACGTTACGCGCAGAGCGTATGCGGCAGGGGCTGTATGCGTAGCGTAGGTCACCTGACTACCTACGGCCCGATAGATAGCCTGACCTTAGCCCCCCCCTATTTAGGCACCGCGATCCTTACGATCCTCTGCGGAGAAGAAGACACGAATAAACCAAGAACCAGAACTACTTATTGCAATTGCAGTACCCCCCGGGTAATACCAACACTGATCAGTGATATCACAGATCAGAGCCCGGTGTTATTATGAAGAAAGACAACACCCGATCGCTCCTACCAAGGCCCGTCGATCGTGTCGCGTTTGCTAAGGAGAACCCTTCCTACTAAGGCCCTGGGAACTTAAAGAACCGACTCCTACCAAGGCTTCGTTCGGTTCGCGTCCATTACGCAAATCAACACCTAGACAAGGAGAACCCTTCCTACCAAGGCCCTGGGAACTTAAAGAACTGGCTCCTACCAAGGCTTTATCCGGTTCGCGTCCATCACGCATACCAATACCCAGTACGACCTCTTTACTGAGCCAGTATACCCAGCAGCGTCAGCAGCACCCAGTACTTACCTACAACCCCAACACCATCTGCTACCTTGCAGATCTGCTACGTCGAAAATCACGTCAATAACACGCCCAAACGCCAGCGTGCCCTTTTCCCTTTTACGGCCTTTATAAGCTATAAATACCATAACCTATACCACGATCTACGCCAGTTAATTATATCCAACACAGGAATTTAACGTCTAGACTAGGGTAATGGGATTACCCTAACTAATAAGACCACCGCAGAAGATCTTACCAACTACATTAACTTTAAAATTAATAAGTATATTAAGCGTAACTTTAAGAACAAAAGCTTATGGGAATTATACCAAGAGGACTTTAACAATTTTGAGGTATAGACATTTAAGGACGCTTACAGGTCCGCAATTAAGGAACTTAAACAACTACTCCGACGTAATAGAGTATAGGTCTTTAATAAGAAGAGCAAGTCAGTACCACAAGCACTATACAACGTCGCCCACAAGGACGACCCTACGGAATGGTCAGATGCAGAAATTAAGCTATTTATTAACAACAAAGGACCCTTCAATTCGTATATTATTAACCGTCGCCTCAAATCACGCTCATTAACTCCAACGTCATCTACCCCAACCCTAGCTGTCTTAAATAACCCCCCTATAGCCGAGCCTCCCTTGCCTATAAACGTCACGGCTCCCTCTACAAATATCACGGCTCCGCCTACAAACGTCACGGCTCCCTCTACAAACGTCACAGCTCCCCCTACGAACATCGCGGCTCCGCCTATAAACGTCACAGCTCCGCCCATGAATGTCACGGCTCCGCCTACAAACATCACAGGAACACTGCGAGCTAGACTAAACTATACTCTTAACAGTTTAACTATTGGCCTAAAATCAGCTCAGCCTATAGCTACAGCTACAGCTACAGCTATAACACTACCTAGAACGCAGACACCTACCCCTACAACACCTCAACTACCTATTACACTTATACCCTAGCCCACAGCTACAGTTACAACACCGCCTAGAACGCAGACACCTACCCCTATAATACCTCAACCACCTGTTACATCTATACCCTAGTAAGCTGCACTGACTGCTACCTAACAGCAGCACTACCCTTAAATACCTGTTATACTTATATCCCAGCAACCAGACCCAGGAGGAGGACGAACCAACCCTATAACAAGACTCTGTGCCGATCTGCCTACAGAACTAAACCCGTTGCTGGCACCGTACTGCTATTACAATAGACCCTTATTGCTCTGCCTGCAGCTAACTAACTTCTACTGCTTCTACCTGCAGCTAAACCAACACCTTGCTGCCTTCCTACAGCGCCATAAGCACAAAGAGAGAACTGCCAGTGTTGGAACGTATGGACAAAGGCTATGTGGCCCATGCGCCCATAAACGCCCGTGACTACGAATGAGACAACTGCTGTGCCAATACGCCTACAGACAGACAAGAATTCGTGCTAATACGCCTACAAATACGGCCCCGTTGCTAGCATTATACTGCCACCTAAACGACCCTATCGCTGGTACCGTACTACTACCTATTTTCCCCTATAATCTACAACAGCTCTACAACTCTTATACCTTCCGAAGCCGCCACACCTTTGGTTCTGACTTTAACTACGCTCTGTTATAGGATATCTCAGTAACACCTTGTACGCGCCTACCTGTTTCCACCACAATATCCGCAATATTCATGATATCCGCAATATCCGCAATATCCGCAGCGATATCCGCAATATCCGTAATATTCGCAATACCCGAAATATCCGCGATTACGCCCCGAGCACCTGTTGACCTATATACTTCCCCTTTGTACTTTCTTACCTTCTTTCCTTACACAACATCTTGATTCTATCACACAGTTTATGCAAGGGAAATGGATTAATGGTTTTTCCACTACCTATACTTTTTCTATGGATTATCTAATAATTTGGTATAAAGCCTGTTATTCTTCTTTCTTTTTGTAAATGTCGCCAGTGTCTGTATAAGTAGAGGTTGTAAATAACGTTACGCGCAGAGCGTATGCGGCAGGGGCTGTATGCGTAGCGTAGGTCACCTAACTACCTACGGCCCGATAGATAGCCCGACCTTTATTACCCCTTTCTTTCTCTTTGGGTAGACTGAGAAAAGACACGAATGAATTAAGAACCAGTTACCTTATATTGCAATTGCAGTACCCCCCCGGGTGATACCGACAAATTTATTATAGGCCAGAAATTTGACCTTAAAGATAAGCGAAAGGCAGACTTTTGGGATATGTTAGATATGTTACAGACAAAACCTTTATATAGCCTATCCGTATTAGAACACATTAATAGCAGTACTATACTATTGGATTTTATTATTAGGTATTAGAGTAACTAAGTAACCTTAAGTCTTCCCCTTGTTACCCGGCCCTAAGCCCTATTATGTTACTAAGACTTATTGCATTATTAAGTCTTATTGCATTACTGTTAAGCCTTATTACGTCGCTGAGCCTTATTGCATTGTTAAGTCTTATTATATTGCCGTTAAGCCTTATCATGTTGCCGAGCCTCATTGTATTATTAAGTCTTATTATATTGCTGAGCCTCATTACATCGTTAAGTTTTATTGCGTTGTTAAGTCTTATTACGTCACTAAGCCTTATTACGTTGTTAAGTCTTATTGCATTGCTATTAAGCCTTATTATATTATTAAGCCCTATTATATTACCGCCAAGCCTCCTAGCTAGATTGGGCAATTGGATATTACAAGTATAACTTTTAGGGGTAACGGGTTTAATTCTTACTTATCGCGTATTAAAAATATTAAAAAAGAAGGTTGTTTCCTATTAAATTAAGCATTAGTAAGGCTCTAAATTAAGCTTATATTTTTATACGTGTCTTATAACGCCTAAAGTCATACATTTAACGAAATCTTAACACTATATACTTAGTATATCTGTAAGGGGACTTTATAGACAGGGGGCTATAAGGACACGATTGTAGGAACAGATAGATTATAGAGGAGACAAATCCTTAAGGAGGTAAGGCCTCTGGGATCGTGGAGACTATATACTAGGGGCACGTGCCTCCGGTATATAACTAACGGACGTCTAAGGGGTGTCCGGGGGTTGCCCTAAGGGCAACCCAAGGTACCGCAATAATATCCCTTACATTGCCCCCCCCCTTCTTACGGTCGGCCCCCAATTGCCGTTACTTTTCGGTAGGGAGATTATGGAGGGCTTGTCCTAGAAGGGGTTTGAAAAGATATTAGCATGCCACTGTATATCATCTATCTATCTAACCCCTGCTTTAAACTCCTAAAAACCTTAATAAGGAAAAAACATAACTGGAGAAAAGACGCGAGGATTGCCTAGAGACCTATTGGAAGCCTGCCAGAAACGTGCCAGTGACTACCTAGGCTGACTTAAGGATTTTCATGCAACTTTATATCTAAGCCTTTACGCCGGTCTGCAATTAATCACGAGTGTTATAGGCAATTTAGTGTTCCTTATATAGTTCCGTAGAACCTTTTGGTATTAGGTTTAGCGTATAGGGCCTTAGCTTACCACCGTCTTTTAACTACTAAGATATTAATCTGTAATCTCTTCTTATAATCCTCTACGTCACTAACGCATTACTTCCGCATTCGCCCTTTGGCTATCTAGTACGGTTAAGGTATTAATTAGTTAATTAAGGAGACCTATCTCCTAAGATTTAGTATATATGCTTCCAAATCTAGTAGTCCTGTGCTTATATAACTGGCATAGCTTCTCTGCCCAGCAAATAAGAGGGACACTTCGCAACAGCATCTATAGCCCTTATACAATTGTTAAGAACGTCCGTAATATTGTTCTTTAATACCGTAGCATCAATTAGGTATAATTTAACCTATATGCGTCTTTAATTAACGTCTTAGTTGCCTTCCCCGGCCGCGTTATCAGTTTTTGTAAGGAAGTAATAGTCAGATAATATATACTTGTGTTTCCTTCCTTCTAAATAACGCTATTGTAACGGAGCTATGTCGGTAAGGTTGCGGCTATTTACTAGAAGGGTATTGGAAGGTGAAGTATAAGACGCCTTGCTTATTAAGCTTAATCCTTTTCCTTAACACCTAACCCCCCATCATCAACCTTTGTCCAATTTTGGACGTATCTTTAATATATTATTAAGATTTTCTTCTTTTCCATTATTAATTTAATATGCCTTTTTATTCCCCTGCTAACTGCTCTTCTAAGCCGATTTCTTAGCGTATCCTGGCCCTGCCGTTGTATATAAAACCCCAACCTCTACTAACTCGCAACTGGTGCTGGTCCTACTTAAATAACTTTGCCTATATATCCTTAAAAGACCAGAAATCTGATAAGAGGATCCTAGAGGCCTATAACAGGATATACTATATAAGGTTAAATACCTTCAGTCCTTATAATTGTTGCATGCGTACTAAGAGCGGCAGTTATGTTAAGGTGGGTTTTCCTATCCTATAGATAGTTTTCTATTACTAACTTTAAGCTTTCTAATAGCCCGGGCCTAAGTGGCGGTGTGCTTTTAATGTCCTTAACTACTATATTACCCGGGCGCTTTCTTATTCCAGTGCTAATACTAAGCGACTAGGTCGAATTTGAGATTATACTATAGCTATTTATACCGCTCACAATTCCCAGCAAGCCAGCTAGTAACACTTAATGCGAGAGCAAGGTTAGTATACTAAGGATAGGGTAAAGGATGGGGATAATAAGAAGAAGGTCGCCACATATTATAAAAAGGAGTTTGCGTATGCGCGTTAGGTTTCAAAAGAGTATAATATAATACGTTATTAGGTAGGTTACCCTTCGGGTACCTAGCAGATAGGTAACTAATAGTTGCTATAGCAAGGTCTTAGTGGTTCTAGACTATGCCAACCAGCTAATGTCTCTGTCTATTCCGGACTTAAGCGTGTCTTTATTAACTATAAGCTTACGCTGTAAGAGCTTTATTAGTACTGGTTTAGACCTAATATTGGTGTTAAGCGTTTAAGGATGTCCGCCCTAGCTACACCTTATCATCCTGCGCCCGTTTTTATGCCTGCTTGTACCCCTACTAAGGGGTCTTATTCCCGTTAGCTATTACTTAGTGGCCCTATGGATACTAATCCTGCTCCTAAGAACAAGGCGTAGTGGCTCTAGGTATTTGTGGTTTAGACTTATAGGATTTAGGATTTGTTCTTATACATAGTAGCAGTTAAGGGCCTTAATTAAGGTGCTTGGAAGGCTTATAGAGAGGGCTCAGAAGCCTATAGGGAATATAATACTAGCAAAATGCCCTATTAATTCCTATGCTATGTATATAAAAAGGCTGAGGACGTCTTTTGCCCTAGGCTATAGCTTTAACCCTTATGGTTTCCGAAGCGTATCCATTCTATATCTGGTTCACCGTAGCTACTTCTAAACCACCTTGGTATAGAATGGTAGCTATCTATTTCTTACTCTCTGGAGCCTTTTGCGGCCTACTATAAGCTTTCTTTTTGGGTTGTAATAATACAGTAGTATTAGAGTGCTTTCTGCGCTTTATAGATTGTGGACCTTAGTCCTAATATTCTTTTAGAATATCTTTGTAATACTTAAGGTGGTCCTCTGGTTCCTATATAGACTCTTCAGCAGGCTAGCCTAGCCATTTAACTTTATACTAAAGCTTGTTCTTAACAGACTTATGGTATAGTATAGCTTTAACCTTATACCGCTTGCCTACCACCTTAGGGTGTTTAATTAGGCCTAGTCAGAAGTTCTTTTCCAGCGGTGGTCTATGCTATGGCTCTAGTAGGTTTATATAAAACACTAAATGTATATAGGCTATAGATGGGGGTAGCTAGAGACAGTAGGCTAGCTTACTAATTCGTTCCTTGACTTAGAAGGGACCTAGGTATCTTGTATTAAGCTTCTTTAATAGTTGATAGGTCTTAATATTTATTAAATATAAAAGAACCTCGTCACCTACTCTAAAATGCTTGTCCTGGTGTTTGCGGTTATACTAAAGTTTCTGCTGCTCCTAAGCATCTTGTAGGCTTTGCTTTACATACTTCCATTGCTCCTCCTATACCTTAAGGTACCTTTATACTCTCTGGTGGATGTTCTTAAACTTCCTGGTAGGGTTTTATAATTGATCCTACTGTCTTAGCTAGTAATTATTGGGTATACCATTAAATCCTAATAGTTAGACGCCGTAGGCAATCTGGATTGGTGCGTACTAATGTAATATATATTGCTTTAAGTTGTAAGCGTACTCCGTATACGGAAGTAGCTTATATTAATTGTTTTATTAGTAGTTCAAATATATCTGTAGGTAAAACTTTAGTTCCTAGTTCTGGCGTTCCATTTACCTATCCGTCTGTGGGTGGAAAGCCGTACTATAACGGTGGTCTATCTTTAAATGGAAGCATAGATCCGACCAGTATTGGCTTATAAAGACGCTGCCCCTATTAGTAATAATAGAGTGTGGCTAATCTACCTTAAGAAAGTATTTCTCCCTAATTAGGTTTGCAAGCGCTTATGCATTAATTGTCTTATTAACGGGAAGGTATTGGATGTACTTTAAAAACCTATTAATAAGTACAAGGACTGAATTATATGTTTATCCTTGCTTATCCTTAGATGGTGGGAGATCCGTAATAAAATCCATAGCGTAATATTGTTATGGTTTGTTTATAGGAGGAACCAATTTAAGTAAACCCCATAGCTTGTGCCTTTGGATTTTATATACTTAACACTTCTTGTAGTAGCTAATATACTCCTTTGCTTCCTGCCTAAGCCTTAGCTAATAGTATTTGCGTTAAAGTAATTCCACTGTCTTAACTTGACCATAGTGGCCGCCCAGAGGATTATTATGATTCTTTATAAGAATCTTCTGCCGTAGATTTGCTTTATATGGCACCCAAACCTTACTATTTCTACGCAGTAGGCCTATTGGGTCCAGTTCCCAATTTTAGCACCTTATAGCTTCCTTTCCGTCACGTTTCCGGCCTACTTCCGCATTAAAGATGGCATAGGAGGCGTCCCTCCGTTGCACCTTATAGATAAGATCTATTAACCTTTCAGATAGTTCCCGGGTAAAAGCTATTTCATCCCATACTGCTCTAAGTACAAGACTAGATGGTACTATAGATCTTATAACTCTTTAATGCGTGTACGTTAGGAAGACAGCTACGAGGTTAAAGTCCTTTAGTTATTATAGGGCTTTGAGTTCCAATTGCTCTATAGCTTCGCTATTAGCTTAAGGGGATAGCTTAGCAATTAGGGGTAATGTATCACCAGGTTCCGAACTTGTGTTAGGGATATTCTGTCTAGGCATATTTAGGCCCTTATTGGAAACGGATTGGGTACTAGCCGGAACGCTACTAGATGCTAATGGGGTTTGTATTACCTAAGACTTAATATATAGAGCTATGGGTGCTTAAGCATCCTATACCCAGAGCTTGTTCTGTAATGTAGGGAGTAAGATATTTATTATCTACTTTCCGTCTCCCGTTTTAAAGCCTTTGGTATAGTCTAGCCGTCGTAATAGTCTATTAGTAGGGTTGCTTTCCCCTAGCTTGTATTTAATCTTAAAATTAAAACGCGTAAGCTCCTCTGCCTATCTGGCTTGCTAAGGTATAAGCTCCTTTGTAGTTATAAAGTAGCGTAGATTATAATAATCTAAGAGTACACGAGTGGTATGGCTCGCGTGCTTAAGGTAATATTGCCACTGTTTAAAGCAGTTAACTATAGCTAGCAGTTCCTTATTGTGGGTATAATACCTAACTTTAGGGCCCTAGAATTTTCTGCTATAGAATGCTACTGGTCTCTAATAGAGCTGGGTAGCGTCCGGATGCCTATTGGGTTAGAGTAGGATACCAGCAAAAGCGAAATTTAATACATTAGTGACCATTATTAGTGGTTAATCTGGGTTAAAATGCCGCAGCAATAGAGCTTCTATAAACTTTGCTTGTAGTTCCTAAAAGGCCTCCTATACCTTTCCGGGCTATATCCATGGTCTATACCACTTAGTTGGTCCCTTCTTGGTTTTTTTCCTTTCCGCCTTTAAGCCTTTTGCTTCTTAGGTTGGGTCTTAGGAAGCTTCCGCCATGTGGTTAGATAGGTGCCAGGTAACGTCTGAGTAGTTATAGATAAAGCGCCTATAGAAATTGGCAAAGCCTAGGAACACTTAAATATCCTAGTAGCTCTCTAGCTCCGGCTACTTTTGGATTGTCTATACCCGTACTAGGTCCATAACTACACTTATAGGCGTTATGATGTAACCCAGAAACTTAACCTGCTTGGTATTAAAGGTATATTTTAACGCCTTAGCATAGAGGCCCCATTCGTCTAAGCGTTCTAACACTTTACGGATGTGCTGTTTATGCTAATCCTTATCTTCTAAGTAGATCAGGATGTTATCTAGATAGATAATATATATGCAATTAACAAGTCCCCCTAAGGCTCTGTGAATATACAACTAGAATATTATAGGCGCATTAGCTAGCCCAAAAGGTATCACTAAATACTTAAAGTGGCTATATTGGGTTTTAAAAGCAGTCTTCTATTTATCCCCTTCTTTAATACGGAGCCTATAATAGGCGTCTTATAGATCCAGCTTTATAAAGATCTTTACCCTAGATAATTAATCCAGCATTTTACTAACTAGTGGTAGTGGGTAATGGTTCTTAATTATTACTTTATTAAGACCGTGGTAGTCTACGTATAGCCTTATAGTTCCATCTGGTTTTAGGATGAAGAGGATTAGTGCGCCTATTGGCGACTTACTAGGCCGGATCCATCCCTTTTCTATTAAATTATTAAGGTACTCCTATAGGATTTTAAGCTCTTTATAAGAGAGGTTGTAGATAGGAAGGTTTAGGGGTACTTTACCCTCTTCTAGATTAATTGTATAATCGTATTTCAAGCTCTACGCAAGGACTCTGGCTTATCTACCTAAAAATACCCTTAGTAAGTCCCTTAGGCCTAATAGAATATTTAATAAATTAGGGTCGCGCTTATCCTCTATATTATCTTTAGGTAGGTCCCGGAGCTCCCTTAGGACGCTTATAGGCAGCGTTACACGCTATAGCGGTTGTTTATATATGGTTGCTACTATATGTTAAACAGTTGCATGCGGCAGCTAGTAGAGGGTAGAGAATTCTTTAACGCAACGTTTAAGGTGCCGTAGTATATTCTCTATATATTGCTTAAGCCATAGTAACCCATAATAATAAAAGTATCTTATAAGATCTTTGAGATCGCCACCTCCCTATAATATCTCCGCAACCTGTCCGGCAGTTCCCTATAGGGTGTCCATTATAGAGGGGTTATCGCCTATACTAGGCTCTATACCTGTCTTGCTATAGAATAGGGGTTAGATCCAATACTCCTTTAGGTATAGAATGTATACTATTTTATCTGGCTCTATATCCTCTAGGATGTGTTTAAGACTTATCAGTAATATACGCCCTTCCAATTCCTCATCATTCCACTATTTAAAGGTTCCTGTCTTAAAGCGTATCTTAGGATCTGCTTTTGTGAGCTAAGGGTATCCAAGGATAAGGTTATAACCTGCAAAGTCAGCCGCCTAGAAGGGCTGCGGGCCAACCACCTTAGTGTAAGTTATGTATGTTGGCTACTAACACCGTAAGCTTATATACACTGTATAGTTTAATCCAATGCTCATCTAGAAAGCCTGTGATAGGTTTCTACTACCTTTATAATAGGACAAGCTCATGCTCTTTTACTAAGTCGTACTGTATAAGGTTAATTTCGGCGCCACTATTATATAGTACTTAGAGCTGCCGTACCTTACTAGTAGGGAGTATCATTTCCAGCTTAATAGCAATATAAAAAGTCTTCCCTTCCATATCTTACCCTAGTTATAATTAGGAAAGGTCTATAACTAGGGCTTTTTTTTTTTTAGGTTGGTGCAACTATCGCCCTACTTGCCCTTTTAATAAGCTTTACCTCCAGGGAAGCTTTCTCTTAGCTTCTTAGGGTTGTCTTATAAGGGTATTAGACGGGTGCCGGATTGGCCCTAGGACTCTTTCCCACTACTTAGGTTTCCTAACTTTAACCCTTCTAATATTCTCTTTAAGAAAGGTTTCTTTAAAGGCTGGGACTGCCCCATATTACTATCGCAGTACCTGCGTTTCTGGTAACCCCCTAGATTCCTACTAGAAGAGGTCTGGTTTCTTACTGCTTCCTCAGCGTTTAGAACCGCTTGTTTAAAATCAGCATATATAGTAATCCTTAATAGGGCTCCCACACGCCTCACTTTATTACGAATTAGTGGCTTTATTCTAGCCTAGATAAATCCAATCTTCTTTTTCTTATGGATGCTGCCATCCTTATTTTTAAAGGGCTCTAGATCTATCTGTTGAGCTTAGGTTTCCATATAGTTTATAAACTGGCAGAAATCCTTATTGTCATGCTATATACCATTCCAGAATTGCTCCGCGTTACTATATTATATAACGTGCAGATCCTGGATCCAATTCTTTAGAAAGGTCTGCAGCTATAGCCATATAATAATTTAATCTTTATTAAGCTGACTAAGTATAATTTGGTTTAGTAATAGATCTTTAATCTTGCTAATAATCCATCAGGTACGTTCTTTGGTGTTATTTTATATTATTAGCATCTTAAAGAAGTTATCCATTTCGCGGACCTAATTGTCCAAGTAGTAAGCCTTGGGTCTAGGGCGGAGTTCTAGACTATTAAAGGCCTTGGCCAGTCAGTCCATGTCTTTCTTCCGCTTATTACGTAAATACCTCTCTAAATCTTCTATACCTCCTTAGGAGGGTATAGGGTAACCCCTAGGGAGTCCTTAGTCTTGGCCCAATTATAAAAGATTTTATCTAGTCTAGATTAAGTTTTACCAGACCTAGATCTGCCCCTAGAGGTTTCTAACATATTCATCAGTAGCTCCCTCCTACATGGCTTCTAAGAGCCTTATAATGGCTTCCTAATATTCTCCTTGCAGAAGATTGGTATAGGGCTTCTAACTTCCTAGGCTCCGGCTTAGGGAGGCTCTGGCTATAGAGGTAGTGTTAGTACTAGTAGCTGGTATAGGTTTCCCAATAAGGCTCAAGTCTTAAGTTAGTGGTTAGGTTGGGTTACCTAAAGGGGTAGGCCCACTTGGCTTATAAACAGTCTGTGCACCACTACTATGCCGATTATAGGCCAGTGGTCTTCCAGGAGGGTTCTGGTTAGGTCCCTAGTTGGACGCGTTAGTATATTCCTCTGGCATTTCTAGCTTAGGGGAAGATCTTAGGGTTACCTCTGGCGCTTAATCTTCCGATTGGCCTAGGTAGGGCTAGAGGGGTTCCAGTTACTTTCCGGCGGCGTTGCGTCTGTTATAGAGGGTGTCTGCGTTTTTCTTAGTAGTGACCGTAGGTGTGCGAGAGTCTTCGAGCTCCTAGTATATCTAGGTGTTAGGGCTCGTTCGGCCATCTTGCCTAGAGGTTTATATTATCGCAATCTCTTGCTATCAAAGGGACCTTCCTGCCTTAATGCGACGGCTTTCCATAAGGTATCCGTGGAGTTTCTATTTAGGTCGTCGCGAGATTTTTAAGGTAGGATAGTAGGTGTAAATAAAAATGTAAACAAACAATTTTATCCTTAAGCCAGCTGCCCTTCTAAATGGAGTAGGAAGGATTCGAATATAAGGGGACTTTATAGACAGGGGGCTATAAGGACACGATTGTAGGAATAGATAGATTGTGGAGGAGACAAATCCTTAAGGAGGTAAGGCCTCTGGGATTGTGGAGACTATATACTAGGGGCACGTGCCTCCGGCACATAACTAATGGACGTCCAAGGGGTGTCCGGGGGTTGCCCTAAGGGCAACCTGAGGTACCGCAATAATATCCCTTACAATATCGGCTCTTCTATGTCGAGTTTTAATTATGTTAGGCTAGCTCCAAATAGCAAGGGGTAGAATGTACTATATTACTACGCTATAAGGACTTTGGAATATAATCTTATAGATTTAACTAAATTATAACCCCTTTCTAAACCTTATAATTAAACTAGATCCTTAGGGATAGATCCCTATAGGGAATGTTTAGTTATAACTTTAGGAGCTTAAAGCTCCTTTAAACTCTAAATTAAATCTAAAGCTTTGTATACACGCCCGATTAACAACTCCTTATAATATAGCGTCTCTGCCCACTCTAATTGCGATACTGCTGCAATCGCAGCTGTATATATTTTATAACGCCCTTATTCTAACTTTTATAATTGCGATAGTACTCCTTCCACGTAGGGTCCGTACTCAGTATACTAATATAACGAGGCATGACGAAGCCAGTTGCTATACTATATTGGCATTATAAAAGCTGATAAGAGAACTATAAGTATATAATATTTTCTAAATAGGAAGGTATTTAACTATTAATAGATTCCCATTATTGGAATACTTTATTTAGGTCCAATAGAATGTTAAAGCACTATAATATGTTATAAATAAGCCTTATACGGATCTTAGTTTAATTATAGCTATAGAGGTGGACGGTGGAATTGGCTCTATAGCTATAAGGTATGATTTTTAAGTAATAGAGGCCTAATGGGAGAGGTGTTTATTTAATTACTTACTAAAATTAACTACGCGTTGTATAAAGTTAAATTCTAAGCCTTATCTAGAGCCTTATAGAACGATTAACTTAATTTTAGATTTAACCAAGCCTTAATCCAAAATCTTGGTTGTTAAAAATTTGGGGTGTCTGCTACTATAGTAGTAGAGGCACCTTAAGTTTAACACCACACTAAGTATTACGACTTTCCTATAGTGACTAAGCAACCCTAAATTAAGGCAATTATAGAACTTACTATACCACTATACCGCAAAGGCCCTTAGTTATAGTCTTATAAATTTAATTAAAATATAAACACCTTCCTAAATCTTATAATTGAATATTTCTATGTGTAACACTATACCAAGGATCACAATATAATTGCTTAGGCATAGCTTTACTATAATACAATGGCTCTACGCTAATTAATTAATTTATGGCTCTAAAATCTAGATCTATAACACTAAAAATAAGCTCTAAGCTATTAATTTTACACTAGTAGAACGAAACTTAGTAAGAGATTTAGGCAGTAAAATTACTGCTAAGAGTTACTGCCCGGATCCTGGCCAACAAATACCCATAACCACAATCTTAGTAAATGGCAAAAAGTATATAGCAGTACTGAGACAATGGCAGGACAATATAAGACAATAATAGGATAATATAAGACAATAACAGGACAATATAATATAATGGCAAGATAATAATAGGACAATATAACACAATGCCAGGACAATGCTAGGATAATAATAGGACAATATAACACAATGCTAGAATAATACTAGGACAATATAATATAATGGCGGGACAATGCTAGGATAATATAGGACAATATAACACAATAGCAGGACAATAGCAGGACAATATAAGATAATATAAAAAAATAAAATACAAAATATAAAAAGAGGGAGCCCTAACGCTTTCTTTTCTTTTTACCCCCACGGCCCTGGCGCCTAATATAGTGTAATATCATCTGTCCGTATAAGCGATAGTATCAAGACGGTTACTTTAAGTAATATGCCTAGATAACTGGTCTAGCGCATAGTTTGTATAATATATAATAATAACGGGGGGATCTCCTATTATTATATTGCTAAGTAATGCCTTTAAAGCCACGTTTTTCTAGTGCCTAGAGGTCCTTGGATTATTGCAAGACGCTTTATAAGAACTTGTTTTAGCGCAGTAGCTTTAAGCCCTATAGTAGTTATATCTGGCCAGTCTTTAAGAATGTGAATATTCTTAAATAAGGAAGCATCCTTAATAGCCATAATTAAGCTAAGATCCGTATAAGGCTTATTTATAACGTATTATAGTGCTTTAACATTCTGTTAAACTTAAATAAGGTGTTCTAATAACGGGAATCTATTAATGGTTAGATATCTTCTTATTTAGAAAATATTGTATACTTACGGCTCTCTTATCAGCTTTTGTAATGCTAATATAGTATAGTAACTAACTTTATAAAATCTAGTTTATTCCTTAACCATCGTCTATAATATAGATAAGTTAATCTTAATCTCTTTAGGTCTTAAAGAATAAGTTAACCTCTAGAGGATTCTGTTCTAATGCGGCTAATAGTCTTGCCGCCACTGTTACAAGTATACATTTTGTTTGAAAATTGTTAGTCTTAGGAGTTAAAGCAACTAGAGACCTAGTAACTAGTCTTTTTAACTAATCCTAACGGATTATCTTCCCTACTCTCCTAAGTAAAAACGCCACGCGGATTACTAGCCCTTAAGGTAAAAATATTACTAAGCTGATATGGACCTTATAGATATTAGGGGATAACTGCTTTGGAATTATAGCATACTTACCTATTTATATATACCGATTCCATTACTATATCCAGATTTTGGCAAACTAAAAGGGTCTGCTTTAATTTGACCCACTGCCTCTCTTAATAGTTTAATTATATCTTCTCTTAAAAGATTATACTAAGAGCTTAGATACTCCTCTGTTGAGCTAAATAGACCTAAGATTTTGTTAACTTATAGTGAAATATCTCCGTTTTTACTAATAATATTCTGGCCCTTATTAGGGATATTAAGTATTTTAGTGGAGGTTAGGACCTCTAATTATACTAACTAGGCTCTACCAGTTAAGGGCTAACTAGGCGTCTTAAAGTATTAATAAACATAGTTACTAGTACATGTTAAGCTGCCTAGAAGGGATTTATGTATATAGAACTATAGCGCTATAGCCTAGAGGCTGCATATGCAGTATTATATATAGTATAATACAATGGAGATAAAATATATATATATATATATATATATATATATAAAGTATTAACGAATCTGGGTGCTGAATTGAGCTTATTAAGACAGAGGAGATATAAAATGGATAGGAGGAGGCTTGTAAGTCTAGGTGGTATAGTAGGTAGAGAAGTGTTCGCTAATACGCTTATTTATTTCTTATAAGACATTTAACTAATTATTTTATATATAACTAAACAATATAGTTACCTGTCTACACAATCCTGTACATTGGTCTTAGTATATAATTAAGATATCTTTCCTGCCGCACCTCCCCTAATGCTTCTGGAATTATAGTACTAATAATAGACCTAAGCCATAACACTAAAGACACTCTTAAGCGAGATCTTAGGGTTACGGATAAACAATACAATATAATCTACTATAATGTTGAAATTAAAATGTTGATGTGCGGGCTCCTTGGACAGCCACTACGCTCCTTTATAAGTAAGGTATAAATACAGTAAATATTAAACAAAATCTCTAATAAATTCCTATTTGTGTTTCTAGGTTTACCTAAGAACCTACATACTAAATATGTTAAATAACTTGCCTAGTGCTGTAGCTATAACGTGACGTGTTAAATAAATAAAACAGCTCCTACTAGGCAAATTATAATAGGCAACCCAGTACTCCTATACTCCGCCATCGCGTATTATCCACTGGCTGGCATACCAAAGGTAATAAGGCAGGAGGGAACACTAAGGTTATATAGAATAATAATAATACTAATCTGGTGGGCAGCTAATAAAGAGCTAATAATTATTCCTACCTAAAAGCTAGTGACTGGCAAGAATAACGCCCTAGATATACACGTTAATAATCTAAGCTTTAATATATTTGTAGATATGCTAGGCTAGGATATTAACTTTAACCCTAAAAGCAAAACGCTTTGCTATTATATTGGCGACAAGATAGCTGGAGGACGAATTTAGCTTGTAAACAAAGAGAAATGGCGCAGTGTGGTTAAGGATATATTTCTATAAGAAATGGATAGGTTTTTATTTATAATAGAATAAAGAAGAACAAGTAGGTTACTGCTTAAAGTTAATTCAGCATTACTAACTTGTATTTATAGTCTGCGCTGCTAGCTAAGAACAATGTAATTACTTACCCTCTATTTCCGCACCCTTGCCTTTACTAGATAACTCGCACTCTATATATACAAGAATAGGTAGAACTGGTAAATAGGTTAATACCAAGGCGATACTTAACCTATAGCTGTCCTAAAAAACCTCTCCTAGTTGAAAAAGAGCCCTTACTCTACGCCTTAACCCGTAATAGAAAAGACAAAGGCAACTATAACCGTAGCATGGATTATACGCCTTAAAGCCACTGCTTTATTTGGAATACTTGCTAGTTTAATAGATTACCACATATAAAGGTAGACGGCTTAATATTAGAGCCCTTTGGCGTGTTATTAGGTAAGGGAGTCTTAAAACAATGTAACCTAGGATATTCTTATAACTTATTTAGCATTCTTAAAACGCCTAAAGGGATTGGATAATAAAGCCTAAGGTTTACACCTATTCTTTCTGGTAAACTTATTAGGGTAATATATATTAATACTGTCCCTGGCTTACTTTTAGTATCTAACACCCAATCCTTATATCTATGCTTGCGCTTTCCTTGCTATTCTGCTAAATTTGATTGCTATTATAATATATATATAGGGGATAGGTTAGGCTTACTATAGGCTGGCGGGGTTAATGACACGGAAGAATAACATTGGATATTTGCGGTAGAAATACTAGGTGTTATATAAGGGTATAGAATATAGTGATATAACTATATAAAAGTGTCATTGCTATCCTATATGCCGCCTATGCCTACCTTAGCATTATCTATACTAGTAAGCTGTATAGATAAGGTGGATAAGCTTCGCTTTAAGCGTAAGATAGGTGTTAAACCTAGTATAGGTAGACTAGAATAAGGTATAGGATCTAAAAGCCAGCGCCCTAGGTAGGTAAAGTGGTTTAATAAGGTACCTCCCTGTTAAATTCAGACACAAGCCTTACTAGCCTACTACTTTTATTGCTAGGATTGACGTTTAACCTTTTATACACGCATACCGTATCTACTAAGGGATATGCTAATAGAATAAAATAGTTTTGTATACAATAGCAAATAGTATTAGACAATCTTTAACTATGCAATAATGTTTTTTTAACTACTAACTTGACGCGAGTTAACAGGTTATAGTTGCGGCTTAACCGTAACTAGTTAGAACTAGCAGCTAATTACAATAAATACACCCCTATTTAAGTTATTTGTAAGTACTATAGCAATAATACTCCTACTAATACTGCTATTAGTCCAATATATACTATACTAGTATACATTCTTTTAAGTTGTTAATCTATATACGCCCTAGATATTATAGAAATAGCTATAAGGTAACCTATTTTAGCTATAAGCTATACCTTCTACTAACTAGGCAAATATAGGAGTGTTACTATAGCAGGTAAATGTAAAAACGCGTTATTAAACACTTAAAATAGTAGCAAGAACCCTACTTTAAGTTAATATAGGATAAGAAAACGAGGATAACTAGTATAATTAACCTTATATCTCTACCTAGCCTACTACTAGGAGTTGCCCATGTCCTAGCTAATAGAAGGAAGAACGCGCTAATAGAGAATAAGTATATAGAACCTAGCTAGAATAAGTATGTAGAACCCAGCTAGAATGAGTATATAAAACCCAGCCAGAATGAGCAATATTGTAACTCTGGTCTAGTTATATCTAGGCGCGGAGAGGAGCAGGCACGTAATAAACCCTATTAACGTTAAATATAATATATTAAGCTGGCTAACAATGTATAGAATGTATATAGCCGCCTCTGGCTAAAAAGGGTAATCTCTAATAATAAGGATAGTAATTATAAGTCTACACCTGCTTTTTCTATAAAACGACAGCAACTAAATATTAATGAATTTACTAAATCTATTAATAATCTGGCAGTAGAACTAGCTTAGTTAAAGACACAAAGTCCCAATCTTTTGGTTAAGGTAGGTTATACCTTTATATATAACTAGAGTCTAACTGCAATACTTAATAGTCTCCTCTACTATTTGGCACTTGGCGAGCCCTAGTAAACAAAACACTCTCTTTACTATCTAACCGCCTACTGCTATAAAAAGCAGTATCTTCGCAATATACCTCCAGCTCTTAATAATTGCATGTTGGTTTAAAATACTCTCCTATACGCCTAATCCGTACCTTACTGTGTAAATAATTGTGTGCTAGTTTAAAATACTCTCTTACGCGCCTAATCCGTACCTTACTGTGTAAACAATTGCGTGCTAGTTTAAAATACTCTTTTGCGCGCCCAATCTGTACCTTATTGCGTAAACAACTAATATTTAGCTTTACATTCTCCTTAGTAAGCTGTGTTCGCCTAAACCCTAATACAGCTTTGTCTATAAAATAAGTAACCTCCTTTTAATATAGAGTATACCAATCTAGTATTTAATCTAAAGGGGACCTAGATAGCACCAGGGAAAGTAAGGATAAGTTAGACCATAAAGACGATTTTAACCTAACTGCCGCGATATAGGCAAGAGAAGAGTACCTCTAAACATTATAACGGCGATATATAAAAGAAAACCCACCTAAGAGACATAAGCCTATATTTGCGCTTTGTAGGTCTATTTTACTAGTAAGGCTAGTAACTAACTCTAGGACTTGTAATGGGTATCTTATTAACCCGTAGTTCAACCGCTTTCTAGGCCTTATTAAGGATATAATAAAAAAGGTATAGTTAAAAGCTATTTTAAAGCAGCTAAAAGCAGTATAAAAAAAAGCTAATTGTATTCCTAACCTAGTGTCCGCTTATAAGGTATCTATATACTGGAAATATTATATTAAATTGTCCACTAATAATCTTAATATTATATATAGCTATTTGACGCAATAGGGAACTTTAGGAACCACGTAATTACAAAGGCTTATATAGTTGTAAGGGAGGTATATAGGCTAGGGTTTAACAACGCGCCTAAACTAATTGTGGAACTACTAACTAATTATAATTTTATTGCGCTGGATTACACAAAGGTATTTTGCCTATACTATTTAGTAAAATGCTAATAAGAGTTAATAGCTAAGTGATAACCGCTTCCGTTCCAACGCGATAGTTGCTGGCATAGCTAGTATATTTTATAGTAGAGGAAGAAACGGCTTTGCCTAATTACCCTACTCTTATAATATGTTTAAAAAGCTTACCGGCAACACTATTGCTTTTATTTTAATAGTAATATATCATGTAATTAGGGAGTATAAAACTGGGTCTAAGGGAACGGACAACTTTTATGGCACTATTGTTAGCGGTTAGTGCATATCTAGTGTTTTAATACCTATTATTATTCTCTAACCCGTTGTAGAAGCCTATGCTAACCTCTTAGGCAGCTAGAATTAGATATCTAGAAAACAGCAATCTAGAATCTAGCTATAGCTTTAGCCCGCGGTTATTAAACATGCTATAGGCCTAATGCTAGATTAATTAACTATAGAAATTATTAAGGACCTATATAAAGATAACCTTAATAACCTTATAGCGGATCTAAGCAATAATGTAAGAGAGAGGTTCCTTATAAGCCTTAACAACAATAAAACTAACGCGATTATTAACTTAGGCTATTTATTAGTGAGCTGGGCTATACCATCTAATCTACCAAGTTTGTCTTAAAGGGAGAGCTCTAGAGTAGGCTAGACTAGTCTACTAAGTCTGTCCCAAATGGAGAGCTCTAGAGTAGGCTAGACTAGTCCGCCAAGTCCGTCTTAAATGGAGAGCTCTAGAGTAAGCTAGAAAATCTAGGGCCCTACTACTACTATAATATTTGCTAATTTAACTTTTGGAACTAGCTAAGTTTATTAAATTTAGTAGAATATACATCCTCTACTCTAGTGTACTACTTTGTCCTAAATACAGGAACCGGTAAGCCTAGGCTAGAAAGGTTTAAATCTAATAAGTTATTTATATAATTTAAGCAGTACTATAGCCTTGCAGAGGACAGCTATAGCTAGTATAGTAACGGAAAAGCAATATTAAATTTGATTAAGAATAAGGAGCAGTATATAAAGTTTGTAATATATGCTCTAGACTCTAGTATGGAGGAGCCAGTAGAGTTTTTAGTAGGAGATTAGGTGTAGGACTTTCCATACTCTCCTATAGGATAACTGCGGCTTCTTTATTATATATACTAGCTCTTAATCTACCTTTCTTTTAGCCTATATCTGCTACTCTTAGTAGCTACTTTTTGGCTATATATATGTGCTATGCTAGCAAAGCTAAATACTTATAGTATATTATTGTCGCAGGGAGAGCAGGAAAGGTCTTATACTTTTAGAATATATTATAAAACAGTTAGGATATTATATTAAATTGTCTAAAATAATATAATGGATTGTATAAAGAAGTATATACAATTTGCTTTGCTAGCCTTATAAATAGCTTTAAAGTAGCCTTTGTTTATTATCTAAAATATACTGTTGGTACAAAAGAGGTGGATGGCTCCAAATATAATTGTGGTTGTAGGTTGCGTGTAGGTTGCGCGTAGGTTGCGTGTAGGTTGCGCGCAGGCTGCGTGTTAAAAAAACACGACATAGGCTAGTTGGTCGAGTTGCCAAATGCCCTTAACTGCGCGCCAATTGCGTTAACTACCAACCATTGAGGCCATTGGTAGGGTACTATATTTTGCCGATGTTATAGAGTTAGTAAGGCTTATAAGATTGCATTAAGAAAGCTACTAAAAAGATACCTTAAATAGCAGATATCTTATAAAAAGAAGCTTAAGGCCCTTAAGGGAGAGCTAAAAGAAGTTTATAAAGAAAGGATTAATATTAAATAGGTCCCTACTATGGATATAATAGTAGACGGCTTAATAAAGGCTCTGCCTTATTAAAAGTATAAGATGATAATATTTAGGCAAGGTAACTCTATAGGGGATTTCTTAAAACTTAATATTAAATTAATATTGTAACTTTTTATAGCAGCCTAGAAGGCTCTATGCAGCTAGGGGGGTGTGTTAAACTGGATTGGAGTTCCTTACTACTATCTTACTACTGTCTTTAAGACTAGAACCCTATGTCTTACTACCCCGCTCCTTACCTTATATGTCTCCTCGTATGTCTTATTAAGTGTCTAAATACCTGTTTCCATTACCGAATGACGACGTAGTTGTCATTCTATTTGTAACCTATTTGTCACCTGTCTGGTGTATATATAGAGGCTCTAGAGCCCTCTTTAATAAACAGAGTTCTCATACCTAGTTGTCCGTCCGACACTAAGGCTCCACATACTAAATTCAATAATTAATATTCAATATATTTTCAATATGAGTGAGCGATTCAATATTAATATCGATACGACCGAATATTGATATTGAATATTGATAAAAACACTGCGTGTATTGACCAAGCAATATTTCAGCTCTGTGATGATTGCTTCGTCCAGATGCTCTACCAACGGGTGTCATCTCCGTTTCTGGTCGACTCGGACTACGCCGACTACCTCGTTGGTCAACTCCAGGACATTGGAGATGTTTGTAATACGTCTATTCCAGCCATTACCGTACGCGCTCCTCAGACGTTCCCGCCCGCGCCTCCTCTCACCTCTATCGCGTTCACGACAACATCTACCTCGTCGCTCCCAACTTCCACGGTCTGTGCCGGCCAGACCATAAGCAAGTCCGGATCGATATGTGATGCATTGTCTCAGACCTATGGCTTGACTACGGGTGATTTGCAGGCCATTTCTGGGAGCGACACTTGTGCCATTTCGACTGCACCCTGTTTCCCAGCGGCGTGCAAGCTGATGCAAGTGCCAACCGGAGCTACCTGGTAAGTGAACCTTGACTCTCGTCCTGGACCCTTCCTGCTAACGGAAAATCAGTGACACACTCGCGAGCAGCCTCCCAGGAAATGTCACCACTGTCCAGTTCCAGAATTGGAACCCAAACATCCTGGGTTTGTGCGATAGTCCTATTGTCGGACAATATGTCTGTGCAGGGTACGTATCAGCTCGCCCATTTCAATTCGTATGCTGACGAACTGGTTCTTAGAGCACCAGGTGTGAATGGGACTTACACGCTTGCACCCCCGCCTCTAGGCACAAGCCCAAATGCTGGGAACCAGCAACGTGGCGGTCAAGGTAAGCCCGCCCTCGCTTCATATCCAACTGGGAATACTAAGAATCTCACACTTTCTCTCACAGGTGGTGTTGTCACCCCAACCACCATAATCGCTCTTGGGCCAAGTACACCTGTACCCGCACTAGGCCCTACGCAAAGTGGCGTCTCGCCGCTATGCAATGCGTGGTAGACGCCTGCCCAAGGACTCGGATGTGTCGACTTTGCCACACTCAACGGCATCAGCTCGTCACAGCTGTACACGTGGAACCCAGTGCTGGGACCTTCCGGCGAGAACTGCGCAACTCAGTTCTGGTTCCAAGAGTATTACTGCGTGGGTGTTGTGCAAGGGAACGGCAGCGTGGTGATGACCACCAGCCCGACAACCTCAAGGTAAGCGATCCCATCCTAGGTTCTTGGAGCCTCACCTAATGGCCTGGTATAAGCAGTCCGACGACACCAACAACGTCGGTATCAGCTCCCGGTCCTACCCAGTCAGGAATCATCAGCACGTGCAACAAGTACGCCGAAGCTACAAGCGGCATCGGGTGCTCCGACTTCGCGACGCAGAATGGCATCACGCCGGCACAGCTGTACGCCTGGAACAGCGTGCTTGGCACCACCGGTGAAAACTGCGGGAGCTCGTTCTGGGCCAACGAGTGGTACTGCGTCGGTGTCTCGGGTGGAACAACAACGACAACTTCAGCAGCGACTTCGACTGCGGTCACCGTGCCAGGGCCAACGCAGTCGGGGATCGCGAGTAACTGCAACAAATTTGCGGAGGCCACGGGCGGCATTGGATGCTACGATTTCGCAACGCAGAATGGCATTACGCCTGCGCAGTTCTACCAGTGGAATGCCGTTCTGGGTTCGAATGGGGAGAATTGCGGGAGCGAGTTTTGGGCGAACGAGTGGTATTGTGTTGGGGTTTCTAGCTAGGCAAACTAATGCCTACATGTAGTTTCAATGGGAATTTGTCTTGGAGCGAGCTTGGATGGATCATACCGTGGCTCTCGAATCCCAGCAGGCCTATCAGTTGTCGTACTACAAGCCTCCATCAATCCCAGCCCCTATCGACTCAGGCAACTTGTCGACGCTTCACCGACACCATCTACTCATAGTGACTTAAACCTTCTGGCATGTTCTTTGGCACTGGACATCTCTGAAACAACTCATTATCTCATCCAAACTGTCAAAGGGGCCATCTCCGCAAACTGCTACAGGAAGTCTCAAACTTTCATGAGCACAATTACAGCGCTAGCATATTGGCTTTCCCCAGAGACCCTTCAACTCACTCGAAAGCTCGAGCAGACTGCGACCCTCAAAACCTCATCAAGCCAGATACTTCTGGACAATATATTGAGCAAACGAGTAAAACAAGCATACGGAAGGTGAATTCAGGAAATTATCCTCGATAAAGTTTAACAAATTAGAGCCGCCTCATGCCCGCTACGCCAACTGGCCTTAGCTCATTCCATCAGTAGGCTTAGGTTTTAAACTGGGGTCCAGAGCTAGCCTATATAGGTAACTATTGTCCCTATTTTGGTATGGTGCATTGGATTTGGACTGGAGCATTGGAGTGGATTTGACCTCAGATCCACGCCACGCCAGTCCAAATAAATCACTGCGCTTGAGAGGCTCACTGCCAGTCTGCAAGGTATCAGGCCACTTGCAAGCATTACGAAAATGCCTTAATCGTTCGCAGAGAGCATTCGATGCTGTGTTGGTAATGGTTGCGGGCGTGCGGATGCTCATGAGTGGGGAGTGGAAGTTGAGCGAAAATTCTCCAATGCTCCCCCCTGCGACGGTGCTTTTGCGTACAGTACAACTTATGCGTGTGAAAAGAGCTAGGTGTGTCATTTCTGACTACTTTTCCGAGCAATGGATGGAGGTGTGTGTTCGAGGCCGAACTGCAAATGGTGTTCAGCCCGCGCTTGCCCCAGAATTGCTATTCCGGGCGAAGTTCCATTGTCGTCGCAATGAACGGGCCTTATTTGCAGACTCAAAGCGCTTTGACGGGGAAGGAAAGCCTAAGTTGTCACTACACAAGGACATTGAGGCTGTACCGCATTCGGGATATTGATCTTCTTCGGATAGGTCGGCTTCTCTAGATGAAAGAGAGCTTCTATAAACATCCTCTGCAGTAGATTTAAAGACATTCTCCGAGTCCCGCTCACTCTGCTTATCATCATGGATATGCAAGGCCTGGCGAGACTCTCGCTGAATTGTGGTGTTGTGGTCCATAATATCGACGGATTCAAGAGATGAGCCTTTGGGCCAGGCAACCGATTTGTATGCCTGCTGGTGCTGAAACCCTTCCGCATCGAAGTTTTGACTTCTCCTAGCTCGCTTACTCGGTTGGGGTGAGAAGATATCCCGTTGTGGAGCTTTCTGGACCCGCACAGAGCCATGGGGAGCCAAACATCGCTTTTTTGTGCATGGAGTACGGTCCGCATCGATATTTAAATCGACCATGTTAGCAACCACACTCCCTTAAGGCGTGTATGATGTGAAACTTGATGGTGTGGAATCTCTGGCATCCGAGCCGCTCCGAGCAGAAGGTTTGCTGTCCGAACAAACAGAGTGTGTTTCGTCGGGATCCTGTCGCACAGTTATTGGCGTAAGACTAACATTCGGCTGGCTGTAGATGCTGTTGCTCTCTTGTAACTGTGGAGTCGATAACAAGCCTTGGATCAGAGGCCTTGATCGACCAAATATAACGGCACCGTCATCGATAAGTATGCCCGGTGGAACAACTTGGCCGATGGCCGATTTCGGGATAATCTCTTGTAAGCGGTCGCACTGGCACTGGTATTCTCCTGGCATTTTGCAGGGCTCAAAGAGAGAGGAATTGCCTCGATGCCACTGCAGATGGGTTGAAGTCAAGTACGTCCGGTTCAGCCGACAGCCGGCGACATCGAAGAGATCCTTCAAGGTCTTAACGGTCGTTGCAAGGTAGTCTTTCCGTTTTGGTACGCTCTGCCAAGAGTTACACAGACCCTGGTTAGTATTCTTCAGGGGCCGTAGAACATCTCCATACCCATTCGCAAAAAGCACTAGAGCGTCGATGTCTCGGGCAAGGGTTGGCCAACCGCCGCTTGTTTTCTTGATCACTGTTTGCTTTTGCCTGAATGGAGAGCGTTCTTCAGCCACAGCTTTGAATTCGAACCCTTGAACGACATCTCGCAGAGTGCCCTTGACTATAGCTCCTGGCGTTCGATCCCTCCGTACATTTTGGTCTATAAGAAACTCGAGGAGTGACCAGATGTTGGTGACCATGTCCTTGAATGTATACTGCTCGCAGTCCGAAAGTTCGATAGAGGCGTTTTTCAAGAGCGCCTCTTTGGCAGATGGACCATTTGGACTCGTTGACAATAGTTTGATCCTCTCGCCATCCACCTCGAAAGACTCTAACCAGTTGCGATGATGAGCTACGTGAAGCATAACACTAGAAGCTGGCATGAGCCATGCTCGATTCTCCGTAGTATCGTATAGGACAATAGGAGTCTTTTCCGCAGCAGCAAGGATCCTCTTGTATGGACCATTTCGCTGAAAGTGGCATTTGCCGTCTTTGGGTCCAAGTGTAAAGTCAAGTTGGGCAACTCCAAATTGCTGGAAGCCAAGAGTGGCACCTGAAAATTTCAGAGGGCTATCGGCATCCTCGGCCCCTGAATAGTCTATGTTTTCATAGTCGGCTGTGTCAGAACCCAAGAGCGAACTCACAGCGCTGCACCAACCAACTATAGCGCGGGTTATACGAAGGCTTTCGAGGTTGACTTCATTTAGGGAAGCTCGGGTTTGACAACGGTCGAGAACATCTCGGTAGGACAGACGCGTCTCGCAATTGGGACTCGATACAAGATGCCATTGGACGCAATTTCTGCTTCGTTTTATTGGAACGAACATACTCGAAAATCCTTTCATAATCACTCCACCTTCATACTCCACTGCATGTCGCACACCCGCTATTCCGGCCATAATTTCCAGCGGTATTTCTAGACCCATCTCATCTTGACGAGGAGGTATTGGGAAGCCGCGCGCAATGGATACACCACAAAAGAGCGGAAGCCAGCAAGGGTCTTCGTCAGGATGTAATACTTCGGATTGGAACTTTATGGTGAATAGGTGCCCTGGTACAACGCTTTGGACCACTGCTTGGGAGTAAGCTAGCTTTTCCCCATATGGTGAAGAGCTCAATGCTGCTCCAGTCCAGGCAAGCTGTTGCGCTAGCTCTACGAGCATCTGGTCGCTTCCGTAGGCATCAATCACCACACTGCTTACGGAGGCATTGTCTTCTGAACTCCCTTTGAGAAACGCGATGTTAAGATCAAGACCTTCAGTAGAAGCTAGTTCATGTTAGCTAAAGATCTCAATAGCTATGAAAGCGAATGAGATGCCGTAGAAGGTTCGTGGGATGGTCTTTGAGAAGCACATACGAGCACCGAAGAGTAGAAATCAAGATTCAAGCAATTGTTGTGAAGTAGGGTGTCAGGAGGGGCAAGCTGGCCTTACCTGTACCATTTCCACTTTTCTGATCATCTAAGTTCCCGCCAGAGTCAACAGCGGTCTGTAATGTAGAGAGAAAGAATGCACCACTACAAGGCCAAGTGGTTTGAAGATAGTCAGAGCACGTTGTGGCTTGAGCGTACAAAGCAGAACCGGTTAAAGCGACTAGTGAGCCAATTTGAGGTGCACGGTTCCCAAATTGAGACTGCAGAAACTCCCGCAGACCCCATGTAACGTTGAACCGGACGCTGTAGAATGATTGATGATTGCTACATCTGTTCTTGTCGTTTTGGGAGTCTGAACAATTCGGACAGTAAGTCAGATCAGCGGCTTCGGACAGCCCCTCCAAGACTTGGCGTCCGATTTCATCCATGCCGGCCCGGTTATCACAGTAAAGGCTTCGGCGCATAGCGGTGGCATCTTCTTCAATATCGTCCTCTGATTTCATGTCGTTAGTAGCCTCATCGGGATCCCTTCGACTTGGTGCTACCCTTCCAAAGAGATCAAGCTTCTCAGTGAGGGACGGTTGCCTATTTAATTCTTGGAGGCGCGTGGTCATCGACATGGAGGTTAATGGGGCTGAAACGGCATTGTCACGGAAATGGGCCAAATGGCGAGTAATCTTCGGTCGATATCGGTGAATGAGCTTGGTAGCCCCTGAAGCAATGCGATTATCCGTTCCGCCACCTTGATTTGGGATCGTATGTTGTACAGTGGACATACCTGGGTCGCAGCTTGCAGCTTGATTCAACGACTTTCTAGGAACCGCAGAAAGACGACCTAACTCAGGGTGTTCTTTCCGCTCGTGATTCAGCTTCGCGTCGCTCCTCCTAAACGTCTTTCCACATCCTTGGCTGGGACAATGGTACTCTCGAGCATGACTACCTGGGGCTCCATGTTTAGTTCTTATGTGTCGGGACATGTTGCCTTTCCTAGAGCTCCCTGTGAACTGTCGGTTACAGTGAGGGTACGGGCACAGGCAGCGCTCAGGGAGGGCTCGAGACGGGGGTATACCATTGCGTATTGCGGGAGACTGTCGTGCATCCTGTGTTGGCGGAGAGGACGATGGAGTGCTCACAGTGAGATGCCTTGTAAGTATACTAAGTCATAAGCTATGCCAACTTTTAATTGGTAGGAACCACTCACTGCTGGTTAGGTATCTCAAGGCTTTCTAGTACAGGATTCCGGCTAGGCGAACTTAGTGGCGACGAGAAGTCGCCATACATGCCTTGAAAATTATTGGGACCCGCTCTATCTGCAGATCGACCCTCGTATACTGGCGGTTCGAATTGAGCCAGAGCCCCTTCGCTGTTAGAAAACTGAAGAGTTGGGACATGGCGACTGGCGTTTCCTAATGCCGCATTGAGAAGATTGCAAGAGTGCGGACTGGAAACGGTCAACGTACCTATTGTATAACCCTCAGCAAGAAGCGAGAAAGACCCCCCACCCCCCAGGGGAGCGTGGCTTTCGCCCCGATACGCTTGAAACCCCCTATGGGGAGGCCGACGCCCCTCATCCGGCCCACCGACCTGCCCATATGACTGGCCATTGTGTCTACTTGGGTAATTTTGCCGGGTTGCATACCTCGGATGTGTTGGGTATTCAGTGAGGCAATGGTCGGCCTGTTCGGGCGAACTATGGTACCCGTTTGGAGGGTTCGCGCTATACATCCTAATCTGTACTGGACTGCCTAACTGCTCTACTGGAGATTGTGCATTTAATGACAGTATATTGGTGGGGTAGGAGGTTCTGTGTCGCTTATTAGCGTGAGTAAAACCTTGGGAACCCACTATTAAAACCGTTAGCCTTGATGAGTGAGCATGTTGTCTGCTAGTTCATGGAGGTCTATCTACTCTTCGGAGGAGGGCAAAGAGCAACGCGGTGGACTTGAGCTAAGGTTTTGGGGTGAAGGTATCCGAAGTTCGCTATATATCTGAGTTGGGTTGACCAGTGATGGCAATAATCAGTTAGTTAGGATTATGTTGTATTATCAGGAACATAACTAACCTAATCATAATCGCACCTGCTGATTATGTTACATAAACATAACTATATAATCACCCGCGGTAAGACCACCATGTAGTGATGATAGAGATTTGGTGTTGAGTACTAGACCCTGGCGATCATCGCGATCATCGCTAGACAAAGCTTAAATATTATCTCTATATTTAACCGCCTCCATATTATAAAACAAGATAAATGGCTTACTACATTCCGTACTCGGTATAGATTATTTAAGTACTTAGTAATACTATTTGGCCTTATAAACGCCCCAAGCTCGTTTTAATATTATGTAAATAATATCCTATGTCCCTACCTGGACATCTTTTATACAGCTTATATTAACGATATACTAATATATAGTAATAACCTAACTGAATACTAGAAATATATTAACCTTATCCTGGCCCTCGTAACTGTTTCTCCAAGTCCCTGCACACGATTCATATCGCCCGTCCTCCACGTACCTTCCTGCTTTATTTCTGGCGGTAACCAAGCTCCGTTCGTGACTCCCCGCGGCCGCCCTGGTCTAGATGCGTTATTCTTTTCCTCCTTCCCTGATACCGCGGATCCGTTTGCAAAAATGGGTCCTGGGCTCGCTGACATTAATGCAGGCGAAGCAGACAGCGTGGGACCGTTTATCAATTTGTCGGTACTAAGAGGTAGTATTGGGTCTTGGTTCTTCATCCGCATCAATCATGCTTTTCTGTCTGCCTTCGCGGCACCACTGGTGCGGTCATAGAGGTAGAGACCCAGGGACGTGAGCGCGATGCCGAAACCTTGCGCACGGGTCATTTTGTTCCCAAACCAAACGATTGCGAAACAGATGACGAAGACGCGCCTGATGAGAGAGGCGACGGAGTATGTGACGGGCGAGACTATGGAGAGCAAAACTGTAACCGACTACCAGTACCATACCAAAACAGCACTTTGTCTCACCACCTTGTCTTTTGACATCATATGTCTCACTACTCATTTCTATTACGTTGTCTACAGCGGTTATTGACGGCGTCGTCGTCAGCCTATTGCCACCTATCTCATGTATATATTACACTCGATCCCCATAGATTTAGAAAAAAGTCGCTCACTCAATTCTCCCACACTGCAAAGCTTACAAAAACGAATGCCACGATGTTCTGACCAAAGTGAAAAAGTGCCGTTGAAAATGAATTCGAACGCTAGACGGCCATGATCGAGGGAGCCGGGCCGGTTGGACAGCGAAACAGAAGCATCTTGGAGAAAGTCGGCGAGGAGAGGGAAGCCCTCCGACCAAAGCCAGATGGGAAAGGTGAAGATAAAGTCGAGGCCGGAGGAATAGCAGAGTAGGTTTAATTTGTCGGGTTTTGTGAATTTGGTGGGCGGTGTGCCTTCGGCCTCTGCTTGTGCGGCTTCGTTAAAGATCTTTTTGGACACAATGTTCTACGTTACAAAGAGGATAGCGCTGCCGAAAGCAGTGACGAGGCCCATAAAATTTGCTGAGAAGTTAGCCGAGCAAGCCATAATAACACCGAGAGTAAGGGGGATTAGGGATAGGTACGTAGAGACTGAGTAGTGGATTTGGAAGAATATGCGGTAGGCTAGAATAGTGAGGAGAGGTGACAGGCCTTTGATCGTATGGACGAGAGATACAGGTATTCGTGACATGGCATCGGAGCTGAGGATGTGGCCGCCGATTTGGAAGAGAGTTAAAGGAAGTGTGGTCATGATAAGCTCCTTTGATGGCTTCCGTATCCCATATCTCAAAGCTGGTATTGCGGTCTTCAGGCGAGGATACCTCCTAGCTAGTGCTGCAAGGAACACACCAAGAGGAAACAAAGGCGAATTGTATAATTGTAAGGGTGACAGGTTTCGGGAGCGCAGTAAGGATAACCTTAGAAGAGGTATTGGAGAGGATGGAGGTCATATACTAGACACCGCACAGAACCTGTCTCACATCAGTAATTATCCATCCGGTCTCGTCTCTTTACGATAAAACATACAATTAGCCGCGGGGACAGGGGCGCTTTCAATGCATCCGCGACCTCATGCGCGTTTGCGCTGACACTTGCTCTTCCCGTCCTAATTGTCCTTAACGCTTCGCTCAAGCTCTTCTACCGACTATGTCTCGATGCAGGAGCCTGCGCGCTCCCATTCAGCCAACTGAATGTCGCATCCTTCCGCGGCTGCCACCTATTAGGAGGAAGGGCTGCTCCATTGTTATTTGGGAGATAACTCGGGCTGGCAGATCGAGAGGAGCTTCGACCGAATGGTTCTTCCTCGTGCGTGGTGCTAGAGAGGGGAATGCTGCGAGTGGGCATCACGTTCTGACTCGTGGCGTGCGATATCGGGGTGGATGGTGTAGACTCGCGTGTCGAGCCGCTGCTGTTTGGAGCGCTCGCACCGGCGTTCACCCGCTTCCCGTAGGCCTTTGTGATGTCGTCCTCGGTTGCAATCACGACCTCGCGGGAATCGAACAAGCTTGGTTGGAAATCACGGATGTCTTGAAACATCTTGTCCGCGGTAATCATATGGGCGTATGGGTCCCCGTCGTACACCGCCACCACGACACCACACAAGAGATTGCCTTGAATGACCCAGGTTCCTGACATTCCCGTGGCTGCATTTGTTCGTTAGCAAACAGCTGATACTCGGACTCTTGAAGTGCTTATGGAGGGGTGCATCCAATTCAATTTTTCTCGTATTGCAGACCACGGTCCTGTTCATGAAGAGCGCAGCGCCTTCGAGCAAGTGACCCACCGTGACCTGGTTCTGGCCTGTCAACAGAAAAACCTCGCCGGCGTTAAGGTCTTCATCATGCTTGATCCCACGGATTGAAACTTCAGACCAGTTCCAATTACTTGGATGCGTGTACTCATTGTAGAGCTGGTACGTCGAGGAAAATCCCATGTCAATGAGAGCGAAGTCTGTGTCACAGAGGGAAGATATGACATCGTTAGTGCCGCCCGTCGCGCTTCCGCGTCCGCAAAAGGACATGGGCCCACAAAAGGTTACGTCCTTCCACTCAAGCTGCTGGATTTGTCCGCGGAACTTCGCCGTCGCTGTTTAGCCCAGGTAGTCGAATTCCCCCAAGCGCCTCTTCTCAGGCGGACCATGTTCATCCAAGCATCTTGTGTCAGAGGAAGTGTCTGAATTATCCCCTGACTCCGATTCTGAGTCAGAAGTAGCTGAAGACGCGGAGTCTGAGGAATCGAAAACGAGAGAAGACGTGTTCTTCGCAACTCTCGGAGGGTCCAAGATCCCGTGCGCGGTGGTAAGCCCATAAATCTTGCCGTCAACCTTGACGAGGCCGCCAATTGTTAATATGTTCTCGCAGTCTGCGTCATCCGTTTCCGTAAGCACTCTGAGCCTCAGTCCACAGGCAGACGCACCAGACGTCGAATGTTGCACTTGCAATCTCCTATTTCCACTGACGAGGCACTTCTGTTCTTCTGCTGAAGAGGAGAATTCGACCAATGATGCTGCTGGCCGCGGGCCTCAGATTCGCACCTCCACCGGGCCCTGGCTGAACGAACGGAGATAATCTAAGTCGTCCACAGCCTTGCGAATGACCTTCCGACATTTCTTGCCTCCGCAGCGGATCCAGACAGTGGGTTTCAGCTGTACAGCTGTTGCTCTCCCGGTGACGTAGCCTGCCATGCATAGCTCTGGTTCGATGATGGTCTCCTCGGAGGACATTGAGCGTGGTAGTATTTGCAGAACGGGCAAGAGATCCTTGATGAGCCTTGGGCGGATCTCGCCTGTCCACTTGGCTTCTATATGAGGGGGACAAGGTAGGTCTCTCATCTTGCTGACATAGAGCTTCTTATCCCGACAATAGATAGTAGGCGACGCAATGTCCACCGTCACAACCACCTCAGATAGTGATTGTATGGACGAACTACCTGGCGTTCCCTGATGGTCAACTGAATCAAGTATTGCACGGCTTGCTTCGCTTCCTGTAGCATCTGCTTTGTTTGGAGCGGGAGTGGCGGTGTCCACCAATTCTCCTCCGTTGTTGTCCGCTGAGTGTTGAGAGGTCCCCCTTACACTCTGCGAGATATCTCCGTTTCCACTTGCTGTTACAGTGGTCCTTGTATTGCTCTCGAGCTCCGGAGGACGCTCTGCAGAAGAGGGTAACTCTACCGGAACGCTCGTGCCAGTCGGAGAAGGCGAATTAGTATCGGAATGCGGCTGTGCAGAAGCAGAATCCAAAGCAACTAGTTCCCTCTCGTCGATATCTCGTGATACTGCCGAAGGCTAGTGTGTCAGTGCTCTAAGTCGCGACGAAAAAGGCTCCGCAAGGCTATCACAGAGCGCTAGTTCGGCAAGCTGCCGTGTCGATGCTGGCGAAGGAGTGATTGGAGGTGTTATGGGCCGCTCGCAGAGGTTGAGCGGCGCCGTCTCTTTGCAAACGATCCGTCTGGGGACTGAGGAGTAGCTGCAAGTCCGCACGGGCTCTAGCACTGCGGACATTCGATGGGTGGGCAGTCTCATCGCGACAGCTCGGTGCGGTTTGCGGAGGAAGGCTGCAGCCTGAGTTGCGACGCCGCGAAGGAGTCAATTTCGAGGAGACAAGAGGAAGAAAAATGTCGGGCCTAAAGGCCAGCCTGATAGCGGCATTTTCGCTGAACTGAATCTGCGTGTCCGGTCTCCGAGTCGGTGGCTTTGATCCTATCGAACGAGGTGCCCAAGGCTGTGGCTGAGGCACGAGGCGGAGGCGGAGGCGCAGCATGACCGCGACGCACTTGATCAAAATGCCCCATGACGACGATTTTAACCTCTCCAGAGCTTACAACTGCGAAATGAGGTGTCCACTCTCCCAAAATAACTGCCGTAGTAGCCTTGACCTTCTGTTCTGGATGTCCGAGTTTTTTGACTTTCCGGCGACAACGAGAGCATATGATATATGCAAACCGATTTCCACCTTTCGAATTTCTGTAAATTTCCAGGGAAGCCATAGCTGGCTTCGATACAGACCATTCAATGGCTGTACAACGCACAAACTCCTTCACCAAAATCATACTCGACGACCTCAAAGTTCTCAACAAATCCTCCAAATTCGAACTCATCTCCAAAATTTGGCCAAACTCCGGCTTATCCGCCCAAATTTTCCAGGAAAATGAATACACCTCTTTCATCGGATATATCGGCCAGGAGATATCACGTCTGCGGGAGCACCAGTCGAAGTTCGCGGCCGAGACCATCGACGCGACGGTCGATCTGATCCAGGTGTTGAGGAGCAATGCCGACAAGCCAACAAGTCGTCCTGCAGCGGGTACGCGAGCGGTTTCCAGATGTCGATGAGGCTGCTGTTGTGCGGTCGTTGGAGCTCACGACACGGCTTTAGCTGACGATTAATGTGCATTCGGAGAGTGTGGCTGTCGGGCCTGTCCAGGCGGATATTGGGACGATTGAGTGGCCATCAGAACTTTCACTGAAAGATCTAGTGCAGTCTCAGTTCCAGTCATCACACACGGATGAATGGTCGAACGAGAAGTACTCTAAAACACAATTAGACCCAAGCTTCACGGCTTCCTCTCTCGTCGACATCTGCAGCATCAAGATATTTTGGACGCATAATTTGGCCGACCACTTGAACTTCGATAAGCGGCGTCGCATCCTGACCGTCTACGAGCACAAAATCTGCCTGCTCAACCACTCCAAGGACGCAGACTCACCGATTCCCCAGACAATCCTGCAAGAAGCCATCGACACGCTGAACTTTCTCTTCCCCTTCGGCCACGGCCCCACACGCAAGCTACTCCGCCGAGAAAAGAAAATGCCGCTGTACCGCCTTGGATTCTGCGACAGAGCGCGTATGCTCGCGTTGGCGGACTACGACGTGTGGCGAGCTCGAGTGGCGAATCTGGTAGAGGTCTTCAACGAGCCGCCAAGGGATTTGAGGCAGCCGTTGAGTGATAGGAGGAATGTGATGGAGTGGGCGACGTTTTGGATTGGGATGCTGGTGCTGATCTTAACGCTGGTGAGTATTGCGTTTGGGACAGTCTCAACGGTGTATGCGATTAAGCAGTATGAGCTGGCGCTGGCGCAAGCATGTGTAGCGGAGGGAGCGGCGGAGTTGTTGTCTAGGTTTTGTGGGTGAGTTGGTTCGATGCTTGGTACGAGCTGGCACTCCTAGCGTAGGGATTCTTCAGTGAAAGCGGATCAAGATCATGGCATTGTCTAACTATTTAGAACACCCGTATATGGCTCGCTCCGTAAGGTGGCTCGCTTCCCGGTCAGCTACGTTAGAAGCTAGTCGTGCACAGGGCTACACACTAAAATTAACTCTGAAAATAGTATCCGGAAATAAGGTAGTAGATCTTACCAATTTAGTGGCTTTAGCTCCCCTATATAGCGTGCACTCTTACCCAAATCCTTACTACTAAAACCTTATACTAACCCTACTAGTTTAGCTGGTTACCTAGTTAATCAGAAACTTCCAAAACCAACCAGATACAAGCCAATCAAAGCCCCAATTGCTTCCTTTGAGTGCGCTCGCTTCTTACTTGCCTCAGGCATAGATGCGACAATGAATCTAATAACGACGAGCACCGAATCAGATGAACCAGTCGACATCCTCACACGAGCAGAAGAGACAATACATTGACCTCTTCAAGCACATAAATATCTAGTCTTTGACGAGTGAAGCGAGAACTCTCCGATCTATTTGCATAATTGCCCTGCAAAGACTTTTTCGTTTGATGGTGCTCCGTAATATTTTTGCCGTTTTCGTTAATTTCTTGGAGAAACTGGCTGAGAGTAGTTCGCATTTTTTTGAAGCATGAGCCCGAAAGTCAGGCAATGCCCCTTTCGGAAAGCCGAGACCAAATTCCGGGACGTCCTCTGGCAATAGTTATAAAGGATGTTACCGAGATTCTCAGCACCTTAAGGACTCCAGCCCCATTCCTTCTTCATGCTCTCGACCGAGCTACGCGTCGGCCATCCGAAAAGGCGCTCAGTACCCTGCAGGAACGATATCATCTTTTCCTGGTCTTCTTGACTGTGGAACCATGATGCACCTGTTGTAATATCAGCATCGCCCAAAAGAAAAAGAAAAAACTACATCTTTGGGGAAGTCTCAAGGCTCCGCTATTAGGATAGAAATGACCCACATGATGCGACGGCGTGGCAAGCCAGAAATCGTCCCGGGGCGAAGTTATTTGAGAGTGCGATGCCGCAGATGGATTTGATGCAACTGTGGACAATTTTCTAAGGGGGTGGGGTTAGCGGTAAGGTAGTGAATGGAAGGGAGGCGTGGAAAGGATTGAAAATCGGTTGGGAAAGTGGATACCTCGATTTTCGCCTTTGCAATTTGCGCTCGTGCGCCCATTTTCGGGACTGTAGGGTCATGAATAGCGAGGACAATCTGCGAGATTAAAACATGCTGGTTTCCGTCGACTATAGCGGAAATGATTAGGTAGGTAGGTTGCCTATGAAAATACTCGTAGGACTTACTATGCTCAGGATAAGCATACCAGATTTCCGGATAATATCGTCCCGAACTCTGATCCTCCTTGCGGTAGTAAATTGAATTAAAAGTCTTAGGCCTTGATGCTTCCCACCGTTCAAGTAAGGCATGTAATTCGCGCCACCGGTCTGCGGTCTGGTTGCCACTGAACGCCCATTGTAGAATCAGCGCAGTGATCCAAACAATGCGGTTCTGCCACGCAATGTCAGTCGCCGGGGCAATGAGCTCTGGAAACATGCAGTCATCGAGATTTACGCGCAGAATTTGCTGCTCTACAAACGAGTGGTAGATTTCGGTACGAATATGCACCCAAAAGCAAGCTTTGACAACGCTACTTTCGATACTGGCGAGAGAGCCGCGAGCAGCGGTAAAAAGGGAATGGGTGGACATGATGGCTTGGCCTTCGTTTCCAGCTAGTTTCAAGCGTTATGAACATCACTGAGCCAAATTTATAACGGTAGAGTTTGACACAAGAGCTTACCTACAAACTCTTCGAATCCTCGAAGCAGGAGCGCTGTGAGGAGAAGAGCTTCATCTTTGACTCCATCGCTCTCGGCGAACCGAGGAATCATCAATTTCACGCATTTGGCTTGGTGCTCGAATGCTTCAGCGCGATACGAGCCATCGAGGCGGCAGAGATGCTGTGCGGAGAGTGCGAACATGCCATGCAGGAGCATTGGACTCGTCATTGCCATTTTCGGCACGAGTAAAGCAAAGTGGCGTTCCGGGCTGCATATATCGTACTAGAGAGGATGCCATTAGCGAAGACTCTATTTGGCAACTCTAACAAAAGAATTTTTTACCCAAGGCGCTACAGTATCTATGAAATAGCGGAATAAATGCGCTTCAGTAGGATCGTCAAATGACCAGGGGCCATGGTGCTGAGACAGTGCCGGGCTTGGAGGGACTTGGCCCGTTTCAATTGGCGTGGGCTCATTGCTCCTTAATGGCTCGCTGGTAATGGATCTGTTACCAAGACTCTGTGATTGGTAAAAGTCTCCTGTGGCTGTGTCTTCAGCTGGAGGTGCGAGGTTGTTGTGTGACGGGGAGTATATTCTCGAGCTAGGAGATACCGACGGCCGGATTATCTCGTCTCCAAGTATGGGCGTGCCGCCTTAACAGAACTGTTCAGCCACAATTGAATTCGGATGTGGCTCAGGGGACACAGACCATGGCTCACTAAATTATAAGGATCATGAAAAGCGCTAAAATGGGCTCGCTGTTTTGCCCCTGCCTCTTGCGTCGAATCAGGCGGGCTGATAAGTGGTGGTACAACAGGACTCTCCTCAAAATTAGCCACATCAGAGTCGGCGCCATCCGTTGGCGCCTGCTTCGATTCATCCACAAAATTGACTATCCCGGACTAACTGTTAGTGTTCCTACAAATGCAGGTGTAAAGATGAAGCGTACGAACCGTTTCCGCCTGTCGATAGCCATACCTGTCCTTCGTCAAAGAAGTAGTCATACTTTTTTATATCAGCACGAGTGGCTGATGTAGTTGGGCAAACCCCATGTCGAAATCGAACGCGGTAATGGTGCCCCCCTGGCTTATTTGCCGTTTTGATAGGTTCACCCTGTGGCGCCGCAACCGGGTTGTCTTCTCTGTAGTTCATCGCTCCTTCAAGCAAACTTCCTGAATAATGGACGTCTGTCTGCCACAATGTAAGACCGGGAAAATGGAGCCGCATGACGGGTCTGGGAAATCGAGGTGCTGAGTAACCTGTGCACTACTACAAATATGGTATGCGCTTAGTTGGAAAAGGCATGGTTCCCGAGCGATGCCCAGAGTTTCTAAAGAGAGCAACTTGCCGCATTTGATCGGCTGAGTAATGCGCAGACGGTCATCAATAGTCTGCATACGTGATGAACACCACGATCCAAAACTTAGCCCCTATCACACTGCCTAGAGAGGAGCCCCATTGATTATTCGGGCTTTGATTTATCATCAGGTTGGGGTCCATTACTCGAATTGTATTCTTTTGTCATGCGTCCGTGACTTTTGCAAGTGCACGGGCGTGTGCGAGTTGGAGGCATCAGAATCAATCTGATTCTGAAGCTGGGTCTCGAGGCCTTCGGATTAATCTAACCTCAAGAGCTCTATTTCAACTATTTCTTAGAGTAAACGCTCTAAAACGTACCAATTTTCAGTCAGTTTTAGCATGTTTTATAGGCGGTGGGAGGAACAATTATCTTCTTTTCTTGTCTCTTAAGGCTTCAATTTGTGGAGTTTTAAGGCCATTTCTAAGCTTCGAAGAGCTCCGCCAGCCTTCGTCCGTCATGTAGACCGGGTCATACGATACCCCCACGCTGCATGTAACTGCCCCTTTTATGTTTAATTCAGGACACAGGATCATTTACGAAAGAAAAACGGCCGTTTTCGGAGTAAGGGACAACGGGTTTGTAAGATGGGGGGATTGTAAAATACGAATACATACATATATTGGCCGATCATCCTTTCAGTCCGTCATTACAAGACTCTTCCAACAACTAAGAAATTTCTCAGAGTAGCTTTGGTATCAAGCCACAAAAGCAAAATGCCTTCTCCAGTCAAGCTTATATTCGGAACGCACGCTATCCCAACATTTCCTGTTGAAGTCCAAGAGGAATTCTTTTCTATTCTTAAAGAATATGGAGTCAAAGATCTCGACACAGCATATATCTATGCAGGCAGTGAACAGGCCTTAGGAGACATCGGAGCTGCAAAAACTTATGCTATCCACACAAAAGCCCCTGGGTTCACTCCCGGTTTCCAGAAGAAGGACAGTATCATTGCCACTGCAAATGAAAGTCTGAAGCGTCTCGGCGTCGACCAGGTCGATACCTACTTCTTGCATTCTCCTGACCCAGAGACCGACATCGAAGATACGTTGGAAGGGGTGCAAGAGGTGTATAAGTCCGGCAAATTCAAGCATGTAAGTCATCCCAGCTTGAAAGACCTACCATATCTGCAGTAGCAGCCAAACACAAAAGACACACCCAGTGAGATTGCCGTAACGTAACTTTGAGCCTTAATCATCACCAACCTCACAACACAAACTACTAACCCATCCCCAGTTCGGCCTCTCCAACTTCCCCGCCGCGGACGTCGAGAAAATCCACGCCTACATGTCCTCGCACGCCTATGTCCTCCCGACCGTCTACCAAGGCAACTACAATCCGGTGGCCCGCCACGCCGACAGCGATCTCTTCCCGCTACTCCGCAAATTAGGCATGCGCTTCTACGCCTACTCCCCGCTCGCGGGCGGCTTCCTGACCAAGTCCGCCGCCACCGTCGCCGCCGGCAACAGCGGTCGCTTCAACCGCGGCGACCGCGGCGGCCAGCTGTACCAGAAGATGTACAACCGGCCGTCATTACTTGCCGCGCTCGAGGAGTGGGATGCCATTGCGTGCGACGCCGGGATCTCACGCGCTGCGCTGGCGTACCGGTTTGTGGCGTTTCATTCGAGCTTGGACGGGAGTAAAGGGGATGGGGTGGTGGTGGGGGCCAGTCGGCCGGAGCAGCTTAGGGGGACGCTGGAGGAGTTGCGGAAGGGGGGTTTGGAGCCTGGCACGGTGGAAAGAGTGGAGCGGGTTTGGGAGAGCGTGAAGGGGGAGGCGCCGGTGGATAATTTTGCGGATGGGCAGTAGCTGAGGGCCTTGAAAGTGTGGCTGAGGTAACTACCTATGGGATTATTCAGTATCCTATATGGAATTTCCTAAGCATTAATGTTGGATTGATTTATAAGAGAGTAGTAGATGTTCTTTTGCGATATTCTGCTGCTCAGTCGGCTTAGTCGTCGCCAAGACACACAAATTAGGCTAGGATGAGCTGTCGAAGTTCTTCATAGCTTTCTGAATACGACCTTTACTTAAGACTTTATTATAATCCTCTGCAACCTTCGCTAGACGGCCAGAACATAACTAGAAAAAGTGTAAATTTTAGCTGGAAACGTTGAAACAACCCAGACCTAGCTCCATATTCATACGTCCCTGCTTCAGGTATAAAGACCCTGTTTTCAGTCCTGCGTAGGAGGCTGAAGCCTCTCTTCCTCGCTGTTGAAGCTATGACGGCACTGTTACGAAATAGTCTGCTCCTATAATTTCCGATATCCCTGAACCACTGTAGAAACCTAATCTAACCCTAAATCTCAACACGGTGATATCGTATGATACCACACCCGTCCTAATAGCCTGGTTTCCAGACGGCTACTAAGGGCATAAGCTCCCGTCTCCTTAAGCCGTGTAACCGACACCAGTGACTGACGTCCACTATACCCCTCCCCACCATACCCGTCCCGTCTCACGCCATCGCTGGGAGCGCCCGTGCCGTGTGTTGAGTTGGTGTTGGGCATAAGGGCATTGGAAAGGGTATTGGTTTCATGCGTGTTTGGCGAACGTAGGACCTCGCCCTCGAATGAGATTTCGAAATCCGCACTTTGCTTTTCCGCACCATGCGCCCGTGACATCTATGCACTGTGTTTGTTGGCAGGTCCCTCCACAAAGCAACGCCGCGCCGGACCTCTCACCAGCTCCTCAATTAATCTGATGCAATGATGCGCTCCCCAAGGCTGAGGCAAGACGCGCAAAAAAGAAAAAGCAGGGAAATCTGATGAACTGGCGGTCTACATGATTATTGTCGTCGCGTTCTCGTATTTCAGATGGGATGGAGAGGCTGCGCGTGTCATTGGCGGAATAGTGACGAATTTATTCGCCTTGTTCGCTGCTGTGCTTCACGAAAATGGGCGCAGTGTGGGGCAGCCGCATTTGCAGTTTCCTTCTGCACTCCTGCTTGCATGCTCGACCTGGCCGGCTTTGCGGTCGGCGACAGGAAATGAGGCTTCGATCACCTCCACCAACACCACCACCAACGCCCTGTCCCTTCCCCTTATCTCCATCCCCGCACTTCGCAGAATAAGCCAACTTCCTCTTTGGTTGGCTGCACTGCGATTGATATGTTTGCATGCAGTTCGCCCCTCCAAGAATATCCATTAGGTGACTTGCTGTTTGGCCGCCTCCCGTTTCAGCCCGCTGCTGGCTGCAAACTAGAAGCTTGCAGCGTATTGCGAAGCGCCGTAACCGCCCAGAAGGCCTCGGAGGATTCGACTGGTAGAGCGAAGGGCTGTGCGCACCGCCGACGACACCGTGCAGCGAGCCCCAATGTCACTCTGCGTGGCCCCGAGTCTTGGAGTTTAACCAATCGCACTGCCCAAAAGTCGATCGATCTTGACAGCATGTGGGTCATGGGGTTTTCAATTGCTGGTCGTTCGGGACGAGCCAGAGCATCGCTGGACTGCCAATGATCGGAGGTCTAGAAGAACGGCAGAGGGGAGAGTGGCATTTGATGTTCTGCGGAGATCTCTGTTTCGGGATGTAAAGTGAAGATCTCTGGCTGATCGTGGTGGTCAACCGTACATGCAGGGGTTGGAGTGGAGGGGTGTGATAGGCAACGAGGGACGCCATGGAGTTGAGATCTGGAAAATACATGGGAATCTTGCTGCAGCCAGACATTGGCAAAGGCTGTCACCCTGGCCAAAACGTTTGCACAAAAGTTGACACTGCATGGTGATGCGGTAAGAAGGGTTGGTAGAGGAGGAAAGCCTACCGTCCCCACTAGCTGGGGAGGAGTTCTGTATTGCTCATGACATGTGAGATTCCCGTCAAAAAGTATTAAAAGTTGGAAAATGTGACAGAAATCCAAGCGGCGCCACCCCCTGTCCAACACCTGCGCTCAAAGGTTCTCAATTGGAAATGTGCGAGATGGTGATACATTATATGGGAATCAAAAGCGAATCAAAACCCCAACCATGTAAATGCTAAATATCCTCCTTTTGTCATGCTGCCCTAGAGGTTTGGAGAAGCGAAGGAATGCAGTCCCGAGTATGTTGCGCCGGACCAATTATTGTTCCCAAACAACCACAAAAGCCACACTCGGGAAAAGCCGTTCGAATCGTCTCTTTCGTCGTAGTAGAAGTCATCGTAGAGGGCAGTTGATGATAAGCTTTGCAGCGAGGGCTTGCAGATCCTTGCTAGCCTCAGAAGCAACCTTCGGCTGTTGATAGTCCCCTTATATCGATTATCGACCCTTGGCAGCCGTGAGGTGTGATAGTGAAGCAAATGAAGAGGTCATGGCTGAATATGTTGCGCCCGATGTGGAGTTGATGGAGGATATTGAGGAGGAGCTTGGTGTGCGAACTTGTTGGAGATTGAGGGTGACGCAGCTGTCGCACCGGCCATTCTGCTGGTTGCAGCGGCCCCGGCAACCTCGCTCGTAGTTAACGCAGGAGAACATTGTGAGAGACGGTTGTGTGGGTTGTGTGGGTTGTGTGGGTTGTGTGAGAGATAGGTAGCAAAGACTTGAGTCTAGTGCTTTGATGTTTGTAGAGGACTGGTTTGTGGAATATTTCTGGTGAGGGTGTAATCGGAGAAAGGAGTTTCGGAGGGAGTGGTGCTTCTAGATATAGAGAGCACCAATTGTTTGATGCCCGATGATGTAGGTCTGAAGACACCCGGGAAACCGCACTAAGCACCCTTAATGGGACGTAGCGCGTTCTGGGATTCAAGGGTATGGCTTCGGTGGTAACAGGGCCAGAAAAAGGTACCAGTAAGGCGAGGTTCGTGAGAGCCCAAGTGGTGGGGTTGGTTTATTGGTCGAGATGCGTGTGCCACTGACCAATTCAATCAAGGCTGCTGCGTTCTGCTGCTTTCTGCTTGCTGGCCCATAGCGGCAGGGCCCCTTTGCTTTAAAGCTTGGACGACTTCTGACATCCCACCGTATGGCACCGTATGGCCGTCCGTATTGCGTGGATGCTTCGGAACTCCTTTCAGTCAGAGAGAAGGAGCTTTGCGCAGTTTGACTCGGCTTTTTGCTCTCCAGTGCTGCACGCGGGGTATTTTTGGTCCTTGTGCTGATCGGCGCTACCTGCACTGCCCTGGCCTGCGTCGTCTCCCTTACCCGTTCTTACCTCGATTCATAAGCCTGCTGCCGGGCGCCCTAGCTCCGCTGCGCATCCCTTCCGCTGAAGGCGAAAAGGCTGAAAGGAATCTCCGCATGGACCATCCAGATTGGGACCCGTATCTATGGAAGCCCTCTTCGACTGCATTGGCTCGGAGAGGACGAGGAATAATATTGCCTGACCATGATGCAGCGCTGATATCAGGCTCTCCAAATTCTTGGGTTACACTGTTTTACAGTTGTCGACGTCTGGTTGCTGCCAACAGCGTGTCGATTATCTGCAAGCAGAAACAACATCACCGGGACACAATCACAAGGTCGGGCTGCAAGTATGCTGTGAGCTGCCTTACCTATGCTTAGTTAGAGTACTAGCTACTAGCTTCTCCTGTAATCATACCTCTAAGCATTCAGCGGCTTACATTCACTCACTGCTTTTTGCTCCCCACGACCGTTTTGAATAACTACAGCCCTTTCCGCCTCGATCCTAGATCCTCGGCCAAACCGTCTAGAATGCCCGATTTCCGTGGTGCGCGACCGGGACGGCAGTCCCCGGCAATTGCAGAGACGCGACTCTGCGGCCTCTCCGAAAGCGCACAAGAGTTATTTCCGCGACAAGGATGGGTCGCCCTGTCTACGCGGGAATATTGAGTCGGAGGTCATCTCGATCTCATTACTATAAGTTTAAGCACTGTACTGTCAGATGATGCGTCTAGAATATTTCCCTTCTCTCCGTTTCGTGCCGAGCGCTGCTACTTTTAGTAGCTCGTTATGCAGAAACGAATGCTGACCGCCAGGACCCCCGACAAAGTCCTCGTAAGCGTAAGCATCCTGTAAAGCCACGAGGAATTTGGTGGCAACATAAAATCGACTGATATTTACAGGCCTGGCACTGCGGCTGTGTCGGAGCGCTCTTTCGAACATGACATCGTGCAGAGACCCTCGACTCCATTCCCTCCACATCAACTTCCAACAACACCGACTAATCAGCTAATGAAAAGACTTTTCCAGAGAAATATTTGTAAGAAATACTAAATTGCCATTGAAAACCCCAAAGGTCAAATTTAGCCCTCAACTTTTGAAGCCCTTCATACTCCGGGCAAGTCTTCACCTTGACGAATCGCAACATGAATCCTCAGGCCCATTATGGAAAGCCGGAGTTATGAAACGTCTGCTCGTATCGTATAAAACCGCTCCGAGCAGCCGTCCTGACTGAAGCTCTGAGACTGTGGCGAAAACCACTGGCAGGGAATTCTTCTGCCGACATGAATGTTCTTCGCACTCCAGATGGTATCCGTTGGGCGGCTTTGGTTCTATTATCCCCCTTGGTCGCGCGAAAAAAAAAACCCCCATTACATTATTTAGGTGCAGTGTGCGCAGTTTGCGCAGTTCGTGATATTTCATGCACAGTTCCTTCCACTCCCATCTAAACTGACGGCTCATGATGAACAGGTGCTTCGTTTCTCTGGATCGGCGGACCGTAGTATCCCTGCTGTTGGTACTTGTACTCTTCATACGGCTCAGAGTGCAGCTCAGTCGGTTGCCCAGCTCTTACCTTCCCCACCTCCCTGCAGTATATGAAGAACGCTGCCAAAGCGATCAGAACAAACCCACGATAGCTCCAATTACCACACCAGCTACAGTGCCTCCAGATGGCGATCCGGAGTCTGACGATGAAAATGACAGTGTAGAAGTTGCTGAAGCACTTACCACATTCAGTGTAGTAGTCGCAGAAATTGAAGCGGGTTTACACCGCCTCTTTACATCTCGTTGTACACCATCTCGTCAATTCCGGTGGTTAGCGCAGCCATGTCGGCACGGCCTTTCTGTAGGGGAAGTTTTGCTATTTTTGCTGTTTAAGGGAATGTAAGGCCGTGCAGACGTGGCTGCGCTAACCACCGGAATTGACGAGATGGTGTACAAGAGGGTAACACGTACGGGGCAGACGCCCTCCCTGCTAGTATGCCGGCAGAATAATGCAGCCCAACCATTTCGCAAGGGCTCGCTTATTTTGAAAACATACTAGCAGGGAGGGCGTCTGCCCCGTTCGTGGTACCCCCTTGTACACCGCCCTGGCGCATCCGGTTGAAAGCGCATGTTGATCCTGGTGATCAAACGGCAGAGTTTAGGGCCTGTTTGGTTCCACTGGAGGTATCAGTTTCTAAATTGAGGTGGTCGTAGCTTTTGGCGCATTTTAGTGTAATTCTTCTGCCGCGTCTCAGACGCCATGTCAGCGGTGTAAAATTAAAGACCTGTTTGGTTTGACTGCCATCTAGAAGTCGACGGAAGGACCACCTCCCTTACCTCCACCTTCCCTACCTGCCACCTATATGATGTCAACGCGCACGCCTGCGCCAAGAGGCCGTGTATTCCAAATACAAGACGAATCCACCTCATGCTCACCCTCACCCTCACCCTCACCCTTACCCTCCAATTGTGAGCGTTTAATTATACCCAGAGAAGGACGGAGGGGGCTATTAGCATGGACTTTTCATATAAAGAAGGCTCTGCTTTTGGGCTTAATATTTAAGGCGATTAATAAGGGAATGCGGGCTGATTCTGGCTATAAGAAGCAGGCGTGGGAGTACGCTATATAGGCTATTCGTGAAAAGGCTAAAAGGCCTAATGTGGAGCTTAAGTAGATAAAATTAAAGCATGACTTGTATAAGAAGGACTATAAGGCTTAGGTTAAGCTTAAGAGTTAATTAGGATTTGGGTGGGATAAGAAAGGCTATCCTACTACATTAAAAAAGGTCCTTAATAATTACTTTAAGGCCAATCTAGATGCAAGGAAGTTCTAATATAAGCCTCTAAAGCTTAAGGATCTGCACCACTAGTTATTTGCTGATATAATTGCCACCAGTAAGCAAGCTATAACCCTTAGTAAGCTTATAGAGGGCAATAAGGCTACTAATAATAATTGTATGGAGGATAGTGCTGTTATTAGTTTAACTAAGCGCTTAACTACACCTAGTTAGCAAAGCTCTACTTCTAATTTAAATAAGGATAATAGCACCGTTGGCAACTTCCTTAGGAAACAAGCAGCTACTAATACTGCTCTTACTGCTAATGCTTAAGCTAGAAAGAAGAAGAAGGATAGGATAATATTAACTAATTATTTAGGTCAGAATCTTACCTAAATAATAAAGCAGCTTGCTGTAATAGTGGACTTAATAATAGATAAATAGGCTTAGGCGATTAAGCTGTTTATAAATTAGTTTAAGGACCTAGAGTTTAATTAGCAGCTTATAGTTATTACTAAATTTAAGAAGAAGTTTAGTGTAAAGCTATTTATAAACTTAGGCCAACGGGAGCGTATTTAGTGGGTTTGTAAGCTATTAAGAGAAGCCAGTAAGGATATTAAGTAGATAGATTAGATCCTAGCGTCTTTTAATAGGGACGAACGTATATGGCTTAATCTTAATATTAAGGATTTTAAAGAGGTTAAGGAAGTTAAGGAGTAGAATCTTAATAGAGTTTTTAACGCTGTATATAATTAGCTTATTACTACTCTCTTTCTCCTAATATCTCTGTAAATATTTGCCTATAAAAATGGGGATGGGGAGTTTTATTAGGCCACTTGCTTATAGAATTAAAGATAGTAGTAGTAATATATTCTAAGATTTTTAAATAGAAGCTCTATATATTACCACTAGGATATGTAGATATACACCTATATTATACATCCAGTTGCCTAACAGTAGTCTTTCTATATCTTATTTATAATTTCCTCTCACCACTCCTATATAGGCCTTATATTAATTAAATCCTTATTATCTACTTCTAATAAATGGTTAACTATGGAACCCTTTCTTTATTGCTCTAATTCCTTACTATTAAACGGCTTAAGATCCTTCTAATTATCCATTATATTATAATGCAGATTAATGAAGTTATATACAGCAGTAAGTGCATAAATTAGCTTTAATTAAGTGCGTAGGTTAAATTAATAAGGCCTATTAAATATCCTCCAATAACGCTTAAAAATACTAAAGGTATGCTCTACTACATTCCTAAGACTTAAATAATGATAGTTAAATAGTTTAAACTTATTATTGGGCGCTTTCTCTACCTTCTTAATCCCCTTTAGATAATACCTTACGCTTTAATATAGCGATAATGTTATATTTAAATTAGTATACCTAGTGTTGGCAAGATAATATTAACCTAGAGGAGCTTTAAATCCCTTACTTATAGTGTCTTTAAGGACTCTGCCGTTATAAGTAGAGCCTTCCTATCTAGGCAGAATATAGGTAAAGTTTATTCCAAAATTAACTACCGCTAGAATATTTTGTGTAATATTGCTATATTAATTTTGGTATGGAATCTGCTTATTTATAGGTATATAGGTAAAGATATATAAGCCGTTAAGGGCGCTAATATAATCAGCAAAGTATAGCTAACGCTTAGTAGATTTAAGAATCTCCTTTAGCATCTCTATAGGTAGGGGTTTAATAATTTAATGGTGAAGGTATAGTAGAGCGTCCAGAACCTCATAAAAATGGCTGCTAATTGTTACTATAATTTAAATTAATTGTAGGCAGCTACATACTGACTTATTGTCTCTGTTAAATAAGCTACCTTCCACTTAATGTTTTGCTAGCTAGATCCATGGCCGTATATATAGAAGAACGTTATTACCTTTTTAATAGCTGAGACTCTTAAATCTTTAAGATCTGTATTTAATACAAGCTAATTAAGGAGGTTGTTAAACACTTTGGGCCGTATACGCGTCTTATTAAATAGTTAACGCAGTAACTCTAAACAATTCTCTACCTATAATTGGCCTCTATTTATATTATAAGGACGGCTTTAAATGCTAGTAGGCTTATAGTAGTCGGCTAATATATGCTCTATAATGGCGGTGATAGCTACAAGGATTAATATAAGGGTGATAATAATAATTTGCTAGGGGGTAGGCGGTATGGCGAGCTTAATTAAAGGCCTTAAAACCACTATGTTAACATCTTGGCAGAAAGTGGTAGTAGAGGCTCTAGATAGGCGCTTACTAGTGTTATAAAATAGAGGCTCCAGTTTATTTAAATTATAGTCTCCCCCAATATTTTTTAAATTAATGTTTTTCAGCCGCACCAATAGCCTATTTAGGCAATTGTAGGGGCGTAGGCGCGCCTGCCGAGATAAAGCTCAGCTGGAGCGATCAGAGCAAGAAATGAAGCTAGAGGAACCAAACGGGAGCGTCAATTTGATATCAGCCCGTTGAGATGACGCCTCCATCTCGCCTCCAACCGACGAACCAAACAGGCCCTTATACCTTTTGAAGTAATACGCACGGCCACTTTAACGTATTTTTACTTTTTTTAGGTATAAATCTACGCATTTTAATTAGCGTGATTAACACGCGCTTTCAACCGAATGCGCCAGGGTGGTGTAAGTTCCTATTAATCTTGGCGACTAAACTATCTATTTTAGGCACAACCCTACATAGAAAGGGTATAAATCCGCGCTGTTTGATCGGCACACACAGCACGCACAGCACGCACAACGAGATGCGCCGAGGTGGTATAGATGTAGCCGTTGACAGTGCGGATAACCTACACCGTCTTGGCGCATCTGGTTGAAAGCGCGTGTCGATTTTGGTGATTAAACGGTAGAACTTTTCAGCCAGGCAGGTATCAAGACAAATGACATAAGCTAGCTGATAGGTAGAGACACAGAATTGTACGAGTGATCTGTTTTATTCAAGGTGGCTCTAAGAGCCCTAATATACATAAGGAATTGACCCCCTACAGGGGTCCCTAGAGAGTGATGATACAGGTTGAAACTAGACTAACACCGTCTAATACGGACGTCAAACAGCACCCGTCGCACCTCTGCAGTAAAGCTACCTCCGTGGCCAACACACCCCCTCAGATCTGACGTAGCGCGTCAGAGCTGGATTACCGGATTAGGCAGTTAGGAGAGATAATCTGGTGGTAAGCTTTGCCAAGCATTAATTAAGTAGATGTCTGATATCGCGGAGCCCCAAGACTTCAACAAATTTTTGATGATTTTGCTTTGCGAGAGCTTTAGTTAGTCCATCTGCAGCTATCTCGCCCATAGGTACCCATTATATAACAAAGCTTCCGTTTTGGACCTCTTGGCGAAGCTAGAATTAATAAATATCTATATATTGGAGTTTTGTAGATACCTTAGGAGTCTCCTTTATTACAATCTATACTAACCGCTGATTGTTATAATTAATAATAACGTCCTGTTCTGGATTAAATCTAATAGCTTTAAAGATCTAAACTATATGCTTGACCTCCCCACCAACGTGCAAGAGAGCTAAGAGTTCTGCCTCTATAGTAGACTTAGTGACTGCCTTTTATCTAGTTGCCTACTATGCTATTAGCCCATTAAATAAGCTTATTAAGAAGCCCTGTGAGCTCCGTTATGTTAGAGCATTATTAGTAAAGCTAGCATTAGAAGCAGCTTTCAGAACCTGGTTTATCTTATATGGCACAACCGTAGAGAATTCGAGAGCGAGGTATCTGGTATTATAGAGATAGGTAAGTAATCTGTTAATCTCCGCAAGATAAGCTAGTAACAGATTTTATAAGAACTTAGCTAGCCTACTAACCAAAAAGGCGACGTCTGGTTATGTAGTAGATGCCGGATATATTGCAGAACCTACACGGCGTTAATATCCTTTTATCTAATTCGGCATAGCTTCTCCCTTATATAGTGTTAATTCCTGGCCTAATAGTAGTGTAGCTGATGGCTTTAGATATTCTAGATGGTATATTAAGACTAGCTTCTTAAGATATTAATCTAAACAGAGCTAGAGCTTTCCCCTTTATTAATTTTATATGATATAAGTATTTAGGAATAACGTAAACTGAGGTATTTTGCGGATCTTAAATCGATCTTATAGCTATTTTAGGATATCCTCTATCTGCTAGCGGTAGCTTGGATGTCCTATAATTAGGATATCGTTAACGTAGAAGAATATAAAGATAGGTTTGGTAGGGTGTATATAGAGACACGGCTCGTCTGGTACAGCTTTTAAACCTATACTTTGCAGAGCAGCAAACATTTCTAAAAACTATAATTTTGGAGATTTATATAGTCCGTATATTGCCTTTCTTAGACGGAGAGAGAATCTAGGTAGTAGGTCTATACTCTTAGGGGGAATAAGGTAGACCTTATCGTTAACCAAGGCATTGACAAAGGCGTTAACGGCGTTAATTTATATAACGTCTAGGTCGAAGCCAGTAATAAGAGCGTAAAGTAGGCGGAAGGTTCGATAGGCTACTGTTATAGCTTTAACCTCCTCTTGTAAGACTGCTTAAAGGTCTTCATAGATAACTAGACGAGCTTTAAATCTTATAATAAAGCTATCTGTATCTTCCTTGTACGTAAAGACCTACATAGTAGGAAGTCAATAAACCTTCTTAATTAGCCGTACCTCGTCCCAGGTCTGCTTTCCAGTTAAGGCCTTTATTTTAGTATAAGCAGCTGCCTTAAACTCTATAGCGTACTTATAATTAAGCATCTCTTTCTATAACTTTGGTAGTAGTAAAAAATCGTCTCAATGTCCGTACGTCTTTGTAGCAGCAGTATAAAAGGCATAGGCTAATGGCGTTGTATCTAGATTAATAAGATTATTATTACCATTATTAATTTAAACCGTAAAGGCTCGTTATTATAGATCCTGATTTAGCATATCTTTCTTCTTTACTATAGGCCGCTTTTCACGGTCAGAACGTCTCTTACCCCCTAATAATAAGCCTACTATTATCTAAGGTTCGGAACAAGGTGTAGGGTCTATAAATAGTATTTCGGTGACTTTAGAAGATGGCTAAGTAGTAGATAATGTCTATAGCATAGATGCTATAGTAGATGGTAGTTATTGAGGCGCCAAAGACGCTGATGGTTTAGATAGTTCTTATCATAGTGCTGCAATAAAGTAGACTAAATAACTACGTTGTGCTATAAAGAAGAGAAGAAGGGTAAAAGGGGGTATTGTGTATAAAGAGTAGGGCCAGCCGCTAAGGCGCTAGTGGTGGGCCAGCCAATAGTAGGAAATAGTATGCGTTAGGTCAGTGCTGTGACAGTACTCCCCTTTCTAGAAGGGTTGGTCCCCAAACTAAACAAATAACTTTAAACAGGTAGTATACGGGACCACCTGTTTTTGCTATAGAAATATTAAAAAATTCTAATTAGTCGGCTTATTAAATAAAGTTGGCGTATAGCGCTCTTAGCAAGAATTCTAACTAATTAGACAACTTTAACTGCTGGTTAAAGTTCTATAATATCTTAACTACCATAGATTTTTAACACGGTGGTCAGCCACGACCTTAGCATGGCTTTTCCTTATCTTATACCTAATCTAGGGGTCCTAGCTTCTTAGGGTGTTGCTTATAGAAGCGCTATATAGCTTATTCACAACCCTTTAGGTCCTCTTCTAGCTGCTAGGTTATGTTTTTATAATATTTCCATTTAATCTTATAAGTTAGGCCTTAGGGGTCTTTGTTATATACATTAAGGATTTTTTTAAACTCCCATTTATCTTCTATATTACCGTTATTATCTCTCTTTGTTACTCGTCCTTATATATTACGGCGCTCTGCGGTATTAATATTTGCTTAGCTAGGGATTTCTTCAGCAGCTTAGAGGCGGACCTTAGATATATGGAAGGATTTATTTACTTAGATGTGGTCTGGGAGGTCTACTATAACTGCCCCTTAGTATACTGTAAGTACGGGATATAGGCCGTTTTATTTATTGTCCTATTTCTTTTTAGGTCTGTTTATCTTTATATTTTTTAAGCTAACTATAACTATGTCGCCTTTATAGAATAACGCACTCTTATCCCTATGGGTATTGGCATTATCTTTATAGCGTTACTATGAAATCCAGGCTAGGGCCTTAAGCTATATTAATATCCGCTTAAAGCGGTTGGTTATAGAGTCTACGCGGAAGAACTCCTTCTTTACTTATACTAATAGTGTTAGTAGGTAGGGGCTAGCAGGCTTAATTCCAAGGTAAAGGTTAAAGCTATAGTTTATAAAAAATAGGGAGATGTCTATACTTTTATTAACTTAGTTATTTATAGTAAATTTGGTAAGTGGTAGATAGTTAACCTAGTCGTCCTATATAAAGCTAACAAAAGCATAAAGGTACTTATTTATGGCAGTATTAATAATTTCAGTTTGGCTGTCTGTTTCTAGGTACTAGGCTAAGCTTAGTTATAAGGTTGTCTTAAGGCGTTTACTTAGTTATTGCTAGAAGTCGCTAATAAATTATATACCGCGATTAGAGATAATCGTGCTTAGTACACTATAGAGCTTATATATATTGTTAACAAAGCTATTAACTAGCTCCTCTGTTAAGAGTTCTGTTACTAAAATAAGGTATTACATTTTAGTTAGGCGGTCTATAATAACAAGGATATATTTATATGTCTTACCGTGGCATTGGCATACTAGCAGCGTTATAATATAGTTAATTAAAATATCAGTCTATAGGCGAGCAGGTAGTTTTAGTAGCTTTAGGAAACCAGGTAGAGTAGAATAGGGGGTCTTAGTGCGAAAGTATAGGGTATAGTTTTTAACAAAGGTAGCTATAAACTAGGAGATTCCTAGCCACTAGTATATTTGGTTTAAGAGGTTAAGAGTTTTAACCCAGCTAGGGTAACTAGTAGGGCCGCTGCTATAAGAGTAATAGATAACTTCTAGGCGGAGGTTTAGGGTATTAGGGATAAAGAGGCGTTAGCAGAAGTAGATCTGTCTATTAATGATACTATATTCTAACTTATTGCAATAGAGTAATTTCCTAATCTTCTTTAGCTAACGGCGAGCTTTCTAATTATATAGAGCCGCTCCTATATCTTTTATAAGTTTATTCTCCTAGTATCTTAACTAGATTAGCTTATCTAGTGACTTTTTAGCTATTTTAGGGTCTAGAGCGGCTATAAACTCTATATTATTAGAGTTGTGGGATTTATATAGTAATTCTTCTAAGATTATAGGGTTAACTTTCTAGGGCGGTATAATAACTTAGGCTTAGTAGTGGAGGCGTTTATTATTAATGTCCTTAGGTTTTATTTCTAGTAGTTAGATTAGGGCGTTAGGGAGCGTAGCTTTACTACTAGGTGTTACGGACGCTTTAAGTACAATATTATAACTACTTGGAGAAGAGACGGCGGAAGCTAGTTGGTTAATACAGGCACGGTCTAGGATGGATCCGGTGGAACTATATAACAAGGAATGGTAACCAAAGTCATATAGTATGCTCTATAAGGTCTGTAAGGTCTATAAGGTCTGTTACATACCTTACGTACCTTACGTACCTTACGTACAAGAGAGGATTTCTTAGGAGTACGGTTATATATTTAAAGGACCTCAGTCCCTACCATAGATAGTTCTCTCCTTATAGTAAATCTTAGAATATAATTAGAGTTAATCTGTTGGGAAACCACTCCACCAGTTGTTATTATATTGTTATTTTATTCTTACCTATATACCCAGCCTAATAATAGAACCCGCAGTAGTTCCTGCTACAAGATTCCGTTACACATTTACTACTAAGGTTATGGTATTAAATAAGATTGAATAACATGCCACCTAGAGCACTAGTCACAACGGCGTTAACGGCAGCCACAACCTTAGGGCCAGGTGATACCAGTATGGATAATAGGGATTCTTAAGTAGTTACGCAAGGTCAGTTATAGGAAATGGTTAATCACTTATAAGATAATAGTAGGATACTTAAAGAACGCATTAATGGAATTAAAGTAGTAAAGATCAAGTTACCTTTAATTAAACGGTTCTTAGGAGAGAAGTTAAAGCTTAAGGGATTTCTTACATAAATGCACTTTAAGGTAGTATAGGAAGGAGCGAAGTTAGTAATATTATTGGATTAAGTAGCCTATGTAGGATTATTCCTGATAGGGAGGGCACTTAAGTAGTTTAAACCGTATCTTACAGAAATATAGGCTAATAGCATAACAATAACTAACTAGGACGTATGGTATATATTTACTAGTTAGAACGGGTTCGCGGAATAACTAATATAGATATTTAGAGACCTAGAGGCCATAACTATAGCAGAACAAAAGCTTTAGAACTTAGTACAACGCACTTTAGTAATTAAGTATATAACACAGTTTTAAACACTAGCTATATAGGTTAAGTGGAATAACAGGGCGCTTATAGCACGGTATAAATAGGGACTTAAGGCTAAAGTCCAGGACACAATTATCCTAATAGAAGATGCGGATACTCTAAGAGAGTTAATAGATTAGTTAATAAAGATCAATAATAGGATCTATTAAAGGGAATAAGCTAAGAGAGGGCAAGACAGAGTTCTATAGTTATATAAGGCGTAGAGTACGCAACAACAGATATAGAGTTAAAAACTATAGAATAGCGCAGAGCTAATAGACCTAAGTAGTACTAAAGAAACCTAAAGGTGGGAAAAGAAACCATAGAAACCTAAAGGTTGAGGATTAAGTAATTAAAGGACCTAGGAGTAAAGGCTAAACCAGGGATCTTAGCAGTAGAAGACATTTAGGCGGACTCCATAGCAAGAAAGATGGTTTAAAGATAGGGCTTATATAAATTGCGGAAAATAAGGTCATTTTGCTAGAGACTATAGAGGTGGTTAGAGTAACTATGTGGTAAAGGGAACTAGACTAGCAAACGGCACATACATATAAAGGGACGATAGTGCACTGTAAGGAATAAAAAAATGTTTAATTAACAGTTTTATATATTATTACAACAACGCATGCCGAATTTATAAGGACGCTAAGTATAGCGTAAGCTATTAGCTATAGGAGCTATTGTTATCTAAGTTTAGAGGAACTAATAAACTAGCTTATAGATTAGACATTAAAGACAATAAGTTTAATATAGGTAAAGCATTTACCAATAATAAGGCAATAAAGGCAGCTTACTAGGAGCATGTAAACCTTAGAGAAGTTAAAATAGAAGTAAAGACTAAGACTATCACAGAACAAGGTTTAGTAATGGGTATTATAACACTATTAGATACGATTTCTATTGCTTTATAAGACGATAGGAGCAACGTTTAGAAGAAACTAAGTAAGTAGATAACTGCTAGTGCTAGCTTATTACTTAATAAAGGTAAAAGGCCACAGGCTTAAGATTCTTAAGAAGAGATAAGAGAAGCTTAAGATTCTTAAGATAAGATAAAACACACCTAAGGACCTATAAAGGATGAAAACCGATGGGAAAGGGCAGCGACTTAGTTTAGTGACAAATAAATAAGTATAGGACGCAAGTTCAGGAACTATAAGTTTAGAGAATAAATAAGAACATTAGCAATTTTAGGTAAATGCAGTGTTTAGCCTAAAGATTAAATAGTTAATACTAGGATTAAAAAGCAAGACAACTATAAAGATCTAGCTACAAGACGCAGAAAATAAGAAACTATAGATAAGTTTAGGATAAGAATTATTATATAGTAAGAGTAAAAGCTAGACAAAAGGTTAGCTATGCTAGGTTGTATAAGGGACAGAGCACCTATATAAAGAGTTACTAATAGGCTAAGTGTAGGGACACCTAGGGTAAAGTAGTTAGATAAATTGGAACAAGAAGAGGATCTAGATATCCTAACTAGGTTTAAAGAAAGATATACTAAAGGATGTTATAATGCAGTAATAATAAGGTACTTTCTAATAGATAAACTATATATACTAAACTAGTTATATGGAAAGTGGTATAGGCAACAATACAACAATAAATAGGCAGATTTTTATATATGGCTAGATAAAAAAGTTGTCTAAGACTAACCTATTATAGAAAAACGCATGAGTTATATTAAAGAAGCATTAATTATGATGTTAAGGAACCTAGAAGAAGGATCTAGGGATTAGAGAAGTAAGTGATAAGTCTTAGTACCAGTAGCAGAGATACTAGTAGTTAGGTTAACTAGGTATAGATTTAAACTTAAAAATAAAGATAAACTAAGAGTTAACCTAAAACATATAGTGTATTATATACTATTGTGGATAGCTTATATGGATAACACATGTGATATACATAGAGCACTAAAAGATAAGAACCGGAAGTACCTAGTAAGGATATATTAGGCACCAAAGGAAAAGCAGTTTAGAAACGCTAAGTATATACATAGTTAGCACCCAGTAGAAGTGTAAGGTTAAGGGGACTTAATACTTTAACTAGGAAGATTCCTTACGGAAGAATGCCTAGATAGATAATAGTGGTAGGAGTGCCTAGAAAACACTTGTCTATAGCATATAGAGGAAAAGAAATAAACTAAGTATTAGCTTAAGTTGGACTAAGTATAGGCAGGATCTAGCAGCCAGCAGTTAGGAAAAGGGGAGGCGTATAGGACTAGAGGGAACTAGTGTTAGAGCCTTAGACCCTTAAAGGAATTTAAGGACGACACCTAAATTTACGAGTTAAATGGCAAGATCAGCAGTTTAAAGCGTTAGTAGATAGTAAAGTAACTAGAAACTATATATCACTAAAGGCAGTAGAAAGGATGGGGTTGCTACACAGATAAAAGGAACACCTATATTTACTTATAACGATTTTAGGAGAGCAGATAGCCTATAAAGGAGGTATTATTAATCTCAAAACAGGACCTATTTAGATAACTATTAAAGGGAGACCAGTTAGAATGTCTTTTAATATTCTACTATTAGGACAGGGCAAGGCAATACTAAGAATGCCTTAGTTATAGGAGTATAATCTAAAGATTAATTGGGTTATAGGTTAGGTTAATATTAAGAATACTTAACGGCGTAAAGTGCGATAGTAAACCAAGTTGGTATAGTACCAAGTTAGAGCGATATATAAAGAGACTAAGTAAGGCTTAAGTTATGTACTAAAGAGATACCATAAGTATGGTAAAAAGTTATGGTTACTAGAAAGTGAAAAGCTGTTAGAGTATATAGCTTGGGACCACAAGATAGAATTAGAAGAGGGAATAAGTCTAAAGTTCTTTCTAATCTATAAGCTTACTAAAACAGAGTTAGTAGCGCTTAAGGAGTTTATTTAGAAGAACTTATATAAGGGATATATTAAACCGTTATAGTTATTAGCGGGATATCCAGTACTGTTTATCCCAAAAAAAAACGGAAAACTTAGGATGTATATAGACTATAGACAGTTGAACAGCATTACTAGGAAGGATAGGTATCTTTTACCCTTAATTAGCGAAATCTAAGATAGGATTAGTAACGTAAAGATCTTTATAAAGATAGATCTAAGATGGGCGTACTATTAGATTAGGATTAAGGAAGGTAACAAGTAAAAGGCAGCCTTTAAGTTAAAGAAAGGACTATATAAACTGTTAGTTATATAATTTGGACTTATAAACGCACTAGCAACATTCCAGAAGCGAATTAATAGTGTGTTAGGAGAACACCTAGATGAGTTTATTATAGTATACCTTAATAACATTATTATCTACTTAGAGAGTAAGGGAGAACACGGAGAACACATTAAATGGGTTTTAAAGAGACTATAAGAAAAACAGATGCCAGTAGCAATTAAGAAATGCAAGTTTTTTACCTAGAAGACCGATTTCGTTAGATTTATTATTAAACTAGGCCAACTTAGTATAGATCTAAAAAAGATCAAGGCTATAGTAAATTGGCAAGAACTAGAGAACGTTATATAGTTAAGATTGTTTCTAGGGTTTTGCAATTACTATAGAAGGTTTATAGCACAATAGTTAAAGAACATTAAGCTACTTACGCAGTTAACAAAGAAAAAAGAACTATAGGTATAAGGGAAGGAGTAATAAGAACTGTTTAAGAAAGTTAAAGGGTTATTTACCTAAGAGCTAGTTCTTAAGATCTATTAACTAGGTCTAAAGATAGTTATAGAAATAGATGCATTAGACTTTACACTAGGGGTATACTTTATATAGAAATATTAAGACGGATGGCACCCAGTAGCATACTATAGTTAAAAGATGACACCACCAGAGTTAAACTATGACATTTATAACAAGGAGTTGTTAGGTATAGTTACAGCACTTAAAAAATAAAGAGCATTTTTGCAAGGTATAGAGAAACCATTTATAGTTAAGACGGACTATAAGAACCTTATAGAATTCCTAATAACAAAGGAACTCAACTAAAGATAGGTTAGATAGGCGGAAATGCTTATAGAATACTATTTTAAAATTTAGCATACTAAGGGTACAGACAACGTGTTACGGACGCTTTAAGTACAATGTTACGACTACTTAGAGAAGAGTCGGCGGAAGCTAGTTAGTTAATATAGGTATGGTCTAGGATGGATCTGGTGGAACTATATAACGAGGAATGGTAACCGAGGTCACGTGGTGTTAAATATATTAACTATATTAAACAGAAGGGACGTTACGTTCAATATAGACAACACGTACCTTATATACAAGAGAGGATTTCTTAGGAGTACGGTTATGTATTTAAAGGACCTTAGTCCCTACCATAGATAGTTCTCTCCTTGTAGTAAATCTTAGAATATAATTAGAGTTAATCTGTTAGGTAACCACTCTACTAGTTATTATTACGTTATCGTTTTTGTTGTACCTATATACCTAGCCTATTAACAGAACCCACCGTAGTTCCTGCTACAAGGTTCCGTTACACATTTACTACCAAGGTTATGGTATTGGAACAAAATCAAGTAACATGCCACCTAGAGCAGCACTAGTCACAATGGCGTTGACGGCAGCCACAACCTTAGGACCAGGTGATACTAGTATAGACAACGGGGATTCTTAAGTGGTTATATAAGGTTAGTTATAGGAAATAGTTAATCACTTATAAGACAATAATAGGATACTTAAAGAACGTATTAATGGAATTAGAGCAGTAAAGATTAAGTTACCTTTAATTAAATGATTCTTAGGGGAGAAGTCGAAGCTTAAGGGATTTCTTACGCAGATGCACTTTAAGGTAGTACAGGAAGGAGCGAAGTTAGTAATATCGTTAGACTAAGTAGCCTATATAGGATTATTCCTAATAGGGAGGGCACTTAAGTGGTTCAAGCCGTATCTCACAGAAATATAGGCTAATGGTATAACAACTACTAACTAAGATGTATAATATATATTTGCTAGTTAGAACGGGTTCGCAGAGTAACTAATATAGATATTTGGAGACCTGGAGGCTATAACCACAGCGGAATAAAAGCTTTAGAACTTAGTACAACGCACTTTAACAATTAAGTATATAATATAGTTTCAAATACTAGCTATATAGGTTGAGTGGAACAACAAGGCGCTTATAGTATAGTATAAATAGGGACTTAAGGCTAAAGTCTAGGACACAATCATCCTAATAGAAGATGCGGATACTCTAAGAGAGTTAATAGATCAGTTAATAAAGATTAATAACAGAATCTACCAAAGGGAACAAGCTAAGAGAGGGCAAGATAGAGTTCCATAGTTATATAAGGCGCAGAGTACGCAATAATAGACATAGAGTTAAAAACTATGGAATGGCGCAGAGCTAATAGACCTAAGTAGTACTAAAGAAATCTAAAGATAGAAAAAGAAACTATAGAAACCTAGAGGTTAAGGATTAAGTAATTAAAGAACCAAGGAGCAGAGGCTAAACCAGGGATCTTAGCAGCAGAAGATGTTTAGGCGGACTCCATAGCAAGAAAGATGGTTTAAAGATAGAGCTTACATAAATTGCGGAAAACAGGGTTATTTTGCTAGAGACTATAGAGGTGGTTAGAGTAACTATATGGTAAAGGGAACTAGACTAGCAGACGGCGCGTATATACAGAGGGACGACGGTGCACTATAAGGAATAAAAGAGTGTTTAATTAACAGTTTTGCGTATTATTACAACAACGCATACCAAATTTATAAAGACGCTAAGTACGGCGCAAGCTATTGGCTATAAGAGCCAAAGTTAAAAGGACTCTAAGGAACCAGAAAGTTAGATAAAGAATAAGATTAACTCTATAAGCTAGATCAAGATATCACAGTAACATACAGACAAAGATTAGTAGTAATAATAATAGAGTTAGAGTACTTATTAATTAACAGCGATAAGGACAAAAAGGAGGCTAACTAAAAGCACTTAAACCTTAATAACGCAACAGAAATAGAGACTAAGACCATTACTAAATAAAGTTCAGTAATGGGCATAGCGACACCATTAGATACGATTTCTATTACTTTATAAAATAATAGGAGCAATGTTTAAAAGAAACTAAGTAAGCAGATAACTGCTAGTGCTAGCTTATTACTTAATAAAGGCAAAAGGCCACAGGCTCAAGATTCTTAAGAAGAGATAAGAGAAGCTTAAGATTCTTAAAGTAAGATAAAACACACCTAAGAACCCACGACGGACGAAAACCGATAGGAAAGGGTAGCAACTTAGTTTAGTAATAAACGAACAAGTATAGGACGCAAGTTCAAGAACTACAAGTTCAGGGAACAAATAAGAACGTCAGTAATTCTAGATAAACGCAGTGCTTAGCCTAAAGATTAAAAAGTCAATACTAGGATTAAAAAGCAAGACGACTATAAGGATCTAGCTATAAGACGCAGAAAATAAGAAACTATAAATAAGTTTAGGACAAGAATCATCATATAGTAAGAGCAAAAGCTAGATAGGAGATTAGCTATACCAGGTTATATAAGGGACAGAGCACCTATATAAAGAGTTACTAATAGGCCAAGTGCAGGGACACCTAGAGCAAAGTAGTTAGATAAACTAGAATAAGAAGAGAATCTAGATATTCTAATTAGGTTTAAAGAAAGGCATACTAAAGGATATTATAATACAGCGATAATAAGGTATTTTCTAACAGATAGACCATATATACTAAACCAGTTGTACGGAAAGTGGTATAGGCAATAACACAACAATAAATAGGAAGACTTTTATATGTGGCTAGATAAAAAAGTTGTCTAAGACCAACCCATTATGGAGAAACGCATAAGTTACATTAAAGGAGCATTAATTATAATGTTAAGGAACCTAGAAGAGAGGTTTAGGGACTAGAGAAGTAAACAACAAGTCTTAGTACCTATAGTAGAGATACTAGTGGTCAGGTTAACTAGGTATAGGTTTAAACTTAAGGATAAAAACAAACCAAGAGTTAACCTAAAACATATAGCGCATTATACACTATCGTGGATAGCTTATGTGGATAATATGTGTAATATATATAGAGCATCTAAAGACAAGAACCGGAAGTACCTAATAAGGATATATTAGGCACTAGAGGAAAAGCGGTTTAGGAACGCTAAGTATATATATAGTTGGCACCTAGTAGAAGTACAAGGTTAAGGAGACTTAATACTTTAACTAAGAAGATTCCTTACGGAAGAATGCCTAGACGGATAATAGTAGTAAAAGTACCCAGAGAACACTTATTTATGGTATGTAGAGGAAAAGAAACAAACTAAGTATTAGCTAAAGTTGGACCAAGTACAGGCAGGATCTAGCAGCCAACAGTTAGGAAAAGGGGAGGCGTATAGAACCAGAGGGAACTAGTATTAGAGCCTTAGACCCTTAAAGAAATTCAAGAATAATACCTAAACTTAAGAGCTAAGTAGCAAGATTAGCAGTTTAAAGCGTTGGTAGATAGTAGAGTAATAAGGAACTACATATTACCAAAGGCAGTGGAAAGGATGGGGTTACTATACAGACAGAAGAAACACCTATATCCACTTATAACGATTTCAGGAGATTAGATAGCCTATAAAGGAGGCATTATTAATCTTAAAATAGGACCTATTTAGATAACTATTAAAGGGAGACCAGTTAGAATGTCTTTTAATATCCTACCATTAGGACAGGACAAGGCGATACTAGGAATGCCTTAATTACAGGAGTATAATCTAAAGATTAATTAGGTTATAGGTCAAGTTAATATTAAGAATACATAACAATATAAAGTGCGACAGCAAACCAAGTTGGTATAGTACCAAGTTGGAGCGATATATAAAGAGACTAAGCAAGGCTTAAGTTATATACTAAAAAGATACTATAAGTATGGAAAAAAGTTATAGTTACCAGAAAGTAAGAAGCTGTTAGAGCATGTAGCTTAGGACTATAAGATAGAATTAGAAGAGGGAATAAGTTTAAAGTTCTTTCTAATTTATAAGCTTACTAAAACAGAGTTAGTAGCGCTTAAGGAGTTTATCCAGGAGAACTTATGAAAGGGATACGTTAGACCATTATAGTTATTAGCAGGATATCCAGTACTGTTTATCCCAAAGAAAAACGGAAAACTTAGGATGTGTATAGACTATAGATAGTTAAACAGCATTACTAGAAAGGATAGGTATCCTTTACCCTTAATTAGCGAAATCCAAGACAGGATAGGTAATGTAAAGATCTTTACAAAGATAGATCTGAGATAGGCGTACCACCAGATTAGAATTAAGGAAGGCGACAAATAGAAGGCAGCCTTTAGGTTAAAGAAAGGACTATATAAGCCATTAGTTATGCAATTTGGGCTTATAAACACACTAGCAACATTCCAGAAGCGAATTAATAGTATATTAGGAGAATACCTAGATAAATTTGTTATGGTATACCTCAACGACATTATTATCTACTTAGAAAGTAAGGAAGAACATAAAGAACACGTTAAATAGGTCTTAAAGAGACTACAAGAAGAAAAGATGCTAGTAGTAATTAAGAAATGCGAGTTCTTTACTAGGAAAACTAATTTTGTTAGATTTATTATTAAACTAGGCCAACTTAGTATAGATCTAAAAAAGATTAAGGCTATAGTGAATTGGTAAGAACCAGAGAATATAACACAGTTAAAATTGTTCCTAGAGTTTTGCAATTACTGCAGAAGGTTTATAGCGCAGTAGTTATAGGACATTAAGCTATTTACACAGTTAATAAAGAAAGAAGAACTATGGGTATAGGGGAAGGAATAACAAGAACTGTTTAAAAGAGTTAAAGAGTTATTTACCTAGGAGCTAGTTCTTAAGATCTATTAACCAGGACTAGAGACGGTTGTAGAGACGGATATATTAGACTTTATATTAGGGGCGTGCTTCCTACAGAAATATTAAGATGGATGGCACCCAGTGGCATACTATAGTTAAAAGATGACACCACCAGAGTTAAACTATAATATCTACAACAAGGAGTTATTAGGTATAGTTACAGCACTTAAAGAATAGAGAGCATTCTTATAAGGCACAGAAAAACCATTTGTGGTTAAGACGGACTATAAGAACCTTATAGGATTCCTAATAACAAAGGAACTTAACCAAAAACAGGTTAGATGGGCGGAAATACTTATAGAATACTATTTCGAAATTTAGCATACTAAGGGTACAGACAATGTACGAGCAGACGCTCTAAGCAGAAAGGCTAAACTACAAAGCGATAAAAAGCTATTAGGAGCTTTGTTGCGAAAGAATTAAGACGGATTAATTAGGTATAATTATCCGAAGATTGCAGTAACTAAGAAAAGTCAGATCCACAAATCACTAGAGAGTAATTAGATATAGAAGATCTAAGAAGCACAGGCAGAGGATCCAGACTTAGAATAATATAAAAATAGAGAAGTAATATATATACCTAAGTCTATTACAGAAGAATTTGTTAAGGAATTCCACAAGGAAATAACACAAAGACATAATAGAGCTATAGGCTTAGTGTTAAGACTTTAAGAGGAATATATTATTTAAGAAATCTAGGGACTAGTAAGACAAGTTATAAAGGAATATCTAGATTACTAAAGGAACAAACTAACAAGGCATAAGCCGTACGGAGGGCTATAACCTGTCAAGACACTAGGAAGACCATGGGAGGTTATATTATAGGACTTTATTATTAAGTTACCAAAGTCAAGAGATCCTATTATAGGACAAGATTATAACGCAATTTTAGTAATAGTAGATAAGCTAATAAAGTGGGGATACTTTATAGCATACACTAAAGAGATATCAGCAGAAGATATCGCTAGAATCTATATAAAGGAAGTATTCGCAAGACATAGAGCACTAGACAAGATCATATTGGATAGAGATTTAAGATTTATAACAGCATTTTAGGAAGTGTTTCTGGCAGAACAAAGGGTTCGCGCAGCAACATCTACAGCATATTATCCGCAGACAGACGGACAAACGGAAAGACTAAACTAGACACTAGAGCAGTATCTAAGGCATTATATTAATTACGTATAGAACAATTAGGTATTATTACTACCAGTTACACAGTTTGCATACAATACAACACCACAAGAAGAAATAGGAACATTACCATTTAAGGCGAACTATAGGTATGAGCCAAGAACATCGTTATCGCCATAATAAGCAAAAAAGACAAGTAGCATAGCTAAGTAAAGAATGGAGATATTAATAAATCTTCATATAGACCTTAAAGAAACAGCTAAACTAGTATAAGAACAAATAAAAAGGTACTATAATGCTAAGAGATCTAAGGGACTAGATCTTAAGAAGGGGGATAAAGTATAGCTACTACACAAAAACTTTAAGAGTTGACGACTAAGCAAGAAGTTAGACTATATTAGACTAGGACCTTTCAAAGTTAAGCAAAGAATTTCATTAGTTATATATAAGTTAAACTTACTAGCTAAAATGAAAATCTACCCTGTATAGTATATCGCAATGCTAGAACTAGCACACGGAAATATCAAGCCACTAGTCTATAAGGTAGACACATATAGAGGATAAGAGGAAGATAAATAGCAAGTTTTAAAGATCATCAGTTATGAGGATGTAGATAACAAAATATAGTATAAAGTAAAGTGGATAGGCTATAATAAGACTACCTAGGAACCACTAAGCAACCTAAGGAACGCTATGGGAAAGGTATGGGAGTATTAAAAGAAAGTAGGTCAGGTAATATTAACAGAGAGGAATCGCTAAAAAAAATAAATCACCTAAGGGGGACCTAAGAGGAGCAATTGCTGAGCTACTTGGAGTTGTTTCCCTTATAGGAGGAGAGCCAGTTCTTTTGTTACCCAGCTTAGACAAACCCTATTAAATAAGTTTCCACTCCTTGGAATAAACCTTCTCACGGACATATTTAAGGCGTTAAAGACGAGCATAAGCTAAACATTAAGCTTTAAGGACGCGTACGGACTCTTTAGAGGCACGTTAAACCTTAAGTAGCGCGGAGGCTAGCTTACCATTAAGCTTCGCAGCGGTAGATTAAACACAAGACCCTATAACAAGTTACTTAGGGAACTCAAAAACTGTTAAGAGTTATAGGACGCGCACACTTAGTGTTAGAAACAGAGCGAACGTCGCAGGATAATTAAACGTTTGCTTTAGTGCACTTAGAGCAAGAAGAGGGTTGTTAAGATAAAGGACTTGCTAGCATAACGCAAACTAACCCCTCTTTTGCGCACCTTAAGCAAGGAATCGCCATCACTTTGCTAAGTGACAGTATAGAGGAAACCGTACGAAGGCGACGCTTAACCCAGGAAAGAGAAGAAGAAGCTTTAGGTATAATAAGCAAGGATATTAACTAGACTAATTAAACAGATATTACACCTCTAGTGGACGACTTAGAGATGTTAGGAATCTTTAAGGATGAAGATAAAGAGGAGGGAGATGGTGTTACGGACGCTTTAAGTACAATGTTACGACTACTTAGAGAAGAGTCGGCGGAAGCTAGTTAGTTAATACAGGCACGGTCTAGGATAGATCTGGTGGAACTATATGACAAAGAATGGTAACTAAGGTCACGTGGTGTTGAACGTATTAACTATATTAAACGGAAGGGACGTTATGTTTAATACAGACAACACGTACCTTATATATAAGAGAGGATTTCTTAGGAGTACGGTTGTGTATTTAAAGGACCTTAGTCCCTACTATAGATAGTTCTCTCCTTATAGTGAATCTTAGAATACAATTGGAGTTAATCTGTTAGGCAACCACTCCACTAGTTATTATTACGTTATCGTTTTTGTTGTACCTACATACCTAGCCTATTGACAGAACCCACCGTAGTTCCTGCTACAAGGTTCCGTTACACAACGTATAAGCAGACGCTCTAAGCAGAAAGGCTGAACTATAAAGTAATAAAAAGCTATTAGGAGCTTTATTGCGAAAGGATTAAGATAAATTAATTAGGTATAATTATCTAAAGATTGCAGCGACTAAGGAAAGTCAGATCTATAAGTTACTAGAGAGTAACTAGATATAGAAGATCTAAGAAGCATAGATAAAGGATCTAGATTTAGAGCAATATAAAAATAGAGAAGTAACATATATGCCTAAGTCTATTGCAGAAGAATTTATTAAGGAATTCTATAAGGGAATAATATAAGGACATAATAGAGCTACAGGCTTAGTGTTAAGACTTTAAAAGGAGTACATTATTTAAGGAATCTGGGGACTAGCATAATAAGTTATAAAGGAATATCTAGATTACTAAAGAAACAAACCAACAAGGTATAAGCTGTATAGAGGGCTATAACCTATTAAGACACTAGGAAGACCATAGGAGGTTATATTATAGGACTTTATTATTAAGTTACTAAAGTTAAGAGATCCTATCACAGGACAAGATTATAACGCAATTTTAGTAATAGTGGATAAGCTAACAAAGTAGGGATACTTTATAGCATGCACTAAAGAGATATTAGTAAAAGATATTGCTAGAATCTATATAAAGGAAGTATTTATAAGACATAGAGTACTAAATAAGATTATATTAGACAGAGATCCAAGATTTATAATAGTATTTTAGGAAGTATTTCTAGTAGAATAAGGAGTTCGCGCAGTAATATCTATAGCGTATTATCTGCAGACGGATGGATAAATGGAAAGACTAAACTAGACACTAGAGCAGTATCTAAGGCATTATGTTAATTATGTACAAAATAATTAGGTATTATTGTTACCAGTTATACAGTTTGCATATAATACAACACTATAAAAAGAAATGGGGACATTACTATTTAAGGCGAATTATGGATACGAGCTAAGAATATTATTATCGCCACGTCAAGTAAAAAAGACAAGTAGTATAGCTAAGTAAAGAATAGAGATATTAATAAATCTTTATACAGACCTTAAAGAAACAGCTAAACTAGTATAAGAATAAATGAAAAAGTACTATAATGCTAAAAGATCTGAGGGACCAGATCTTAAGGAGGGAGATAAAGTATAGCTACTATATAAAAATTTCAAGAGTTAACAACTAAATAAGAAGTTGGACTATATTAGACTAGGACCTTTTAAAATCAAGTAAAGAATTTTATTAGTTACATATAAGTTGAACCTACTAGCCAAAATAAAAATCTACCCTATATAATATATCGCAATGCTAGAGCTAGTATACGGGAATATTAAGCTACTAGTCTATAAGGCAGACATATATAGAGGACAAGAGGAAGACAAATGGCAAGTTTTAAAGATTATTAGTTATAAGGATGTAGATAATAAAACGTAGTATAAAATAAAGTGGATAGGCTATAGTAAGACTACCTAGGAACCACTAAGCAACCTAGAGAATACTATAGGAAAGGTAAAGAAGTATTGGAAGAAAGTAGGTTAGGGAGCGTTAAAAAAGGATTACTAAAGAACGAGTTACCTAAGGGGGACCTAAGAGGAGCAATTACTAAGCTACTTGGAGTTGTTTCCCTTACAGGAGGAGAACTAGTCCTTTTGTCACCTAACTCGTCAAGACCCTGTTAAACAAGTTTTTACTCCTTAGAACGAACCTTCTCACGCACTTTCTTAAGACGAAGAAGATGGGCGGAGGCCAATAGACAGGCTTTAAGGGTATACTGTTAAGCAGCTATAGCCTCCTGCTCTGCTTCCCGCGAGCGGCAAAGTTTATCTAAGGCGCTTAAGAGCTTACCGTCAAGCTTTACAGCGGCAGATTAAACACGAGACCCTATAACAAGTTACTTAGGGAACTTGAAGACTGTTAAGAGTTATGGGACACGCACACTTAGCGTTAGAGACCGAGCGAACGTTATAGGACGATTAAACGTTTGACTTAGTACACTCCGAATAGGAAGAGGGTTATTAAGACGCAGGACTCGCTAGCGCAATATAAACCAACCCCTCTTTCGCATAATGAGAACATGGAGACGGCATAACTTCACCAAGCGACAGTATGGCAGCCATAGTATGGGCATGTCGTTGGAACGAAGAAGAAGAAGAAGCTTTAGGTATAATAAGCAAGGATATTAACCAGAATAATTAAACGGACATTACACCTCTAGTGGACGACTTGGAGATGTTAGGAATCTTTAAGGACAAAGATAAAGAGGAGGGAGATAGTATTATAAACGCTTTAAGTATAATGTTATAATTACTTAAAGAAGAGACGGCGGAAGCTAGTTAGTTAATACAGGCACAGTCTAGGATGGATCCAGTAGAACTATATAATGAGGAATAGTAACCAAAGTCACATAGTATGCTCTGTAAGGTCTGTAAGGTCTATAAGGTCTGTTATATACCTTACGTACTTTATATACCTCACGTACAAGAGAGGATTTCTTAGGAGTATGGTTGTATATTTAAAGGACCTCAGTCCCTACCGTAGATAGTTCTCTCCTTGTAGTGAATCTCAGAATACAATTGGAGTTAATCTGTTAGGCAACCACTCCACCAGTTATTATTACGTTGTTGTTTTATTCTTACCTATATACCCAGCCCAATAATAGAACCCGTAGTAGTTCCTGCTACAAGGTTCCGTTACACTAGGTCTATATATAATTATAAAGTTAAACTATAAAAGGAACTCTACCTACTAGACTTAGTATTAGTTTAGCTGCTTAGTAGTTATAAACGTCTATAGGTTCTTATAGTTAGTAATAATTTTAAACGGCTCCTCGGTTTCTTATAGCTTAGGACGCCATTCCTCTAAAGCCTTAATAATAGCTAAGAGTTCTTTATTATAGATCTTGTAGTTATACTCTAGCGTAAAGTGCTTTATAGAGAAGAATGCGACCGGTCTTAGTTTACTATTGTTATTATATTAGGAAAGGACTCCACCAAAAGCCTAATTTAATGTGTTTGTCTCTACCACTATTTTCTTTATATAGTTGTAGTATGCTAGTACTAGTGCTGAAGTAAAGGCTCTCTTAAGGGCTTTAAATAACTTAGCTTGTTCTGATCCCTATAGCTATCCAATGTTCTTTCTTAGGAGTTTTATTATAGGTGTAGTAATAGTAGAATAACTTTGGATAAACCTATAGTAAAAGTTTACAAATCTAAGAAATTACTGTAATTCCTTAACTAAGGTTAGGTTCTCCTATGCTTATAAGGCTTAGACCTTTTTAGGGTCTATACTTATTCCTTCTATTAAGATAATTAAGCTAAGGTATTTTATCTTTATTATATAGAACTCTAACTTACTAATATTAATTTAGAGGCCGGCAGCTCTAAGGCGGCAAATTACCTCTTTAATGTGCCTAGTATAGTCAGCTTAAGTTTTAGAAAATATAAGGATATTATTAAGGTATGCTGTGCAATAGTTATCTAGTGCGTTATAAAGAATATAGTTAATATAATTCTAGAATGTAGCTAGGGTATTATAAAGGCTAAATAGGGTTACTAGTATCTTATAGAGCCTAAAGCGGGTAATAAATACTATAAGCTATTTATGGCCCTTAGTAATACGGATCCTATTAAACGCGGTAATAACATTAAGCTTAGTATAGAATTTGGCGCTATATAGGGCATTAAGTATCTTATAGATAAATAGGAGCGGGTATTAGTTCTTAACGGTAACGCTATTAAGTCCTCTATAGTTATAGCAGATCCTTATCCCTCCTTTTAGCTTAGTAGTAAGTAGGAGCGGGGCTATAGCAGGGGATATTAATTCTTAGATAAAGCCTTTATTAAGTATCTTATTAATCTATTTCTTAACACATTAGAGCCTAGTAGGGGAGAGTAGGCGGTTCTTGTAGTATAGGGGCTGCTTTCCTAGCATAATTTTAATTTTATGGTTCTATAGGCGATATAGTAGGAGCTTATTAGCATTTTTTAGAAGAAACCCCTTAATATAGTACCTGTGTTCCCTTAGGAGGCGTTATATAATATTGTCCCTAGTTAGAGCGGGTTTGCCTTTTATAAACTTCTTAATGTCTATATCTATAACTTTGTGGCAAAGGAACTTAGTATTTATAGTCTAGAGGTTTTCCTTAAGGAAATAGTAAAAATAACTAGGGAAGACCTTATAGGCTTCTTTTATTATATAGTTACCATTAACTAAGCGGCGGAAGAATTTCTTTATTAGGTTTAGTATTTTAACTAGTCTAGTAGGGAGTTTATCTATTAATTGTTTCCGTTCTTCTTGTTCTACTAATTCTACTAGCTCCACTATATAGATCCTTATTACTTTTATATCTTTTTATTTATAAAACTAGGTAAAATTTACGGCGTATATGTTTATAATATTATCTAGGTTAGGGCGTATTTGGTTTTCTCCTAACATCACAGCGGGGCTAGCTCATCTTAGTTAACTCTTAGGAGTGGTTCCTAGGCAGCGGCCTTGCACAAGGCGTATAGGGAGTGGGTATAAGGTTAGGCGTTATAATAGCGCGGTTTCTATTATCTAGGTTTTAGTAATTCCCTAGCTAGTCCTTGCTATAACGTGGGCTATAGTATATGTATATGGCATATAGCTTAGTTCTAGGTATTGGGCTAGGCGGCTAGGGTTTAAAGGGTGTCTAGGTTGGTATTAGATTTTTAGTAGTAGCGGCGTAAAGCGGACCTTCTTCCTTAGTCTTAGTAAGGCCGGCTAGCCTATTATTTTAGTTTCAAGTACTAAAGTAGTCTAGTTTTCTGCTGTCTTATTGCTTTACAGCTATATAGGTTCCCCTTTATTAGGAACATCTTCTATTATTAGGGCTTTATATATAGTCTTAGGCACTAGGCTTAGTAGTGCTAAGTATCTACGCGGGGCGTCCCTACTACTATTGGCTATCCCCTATAGGAGGTAGTTCCTAAAGTAGTAGTCTAAGTTAAAGCGGATCTTAAGCTCTCTAAGGCTAGGGTAGGGCTTGTGCTTCTAGAGCTAAGGCATACCTAAGATAATTAGGGTACTAGATAAGAGTTTAGTAATAAAAAAAAGCATAGCTTTAGTATAGATGCTAATTAATATTTAGGCGGTTCCAATGGCTTTGATAGGAAAATACAAACCAAGCATACAATGAGAACAATAAGAGGACATAAGGGGCGCCAGAGACTTGCCAGGGAGACAATAGACAAACGCATAGCTCCCTTATCGTCAGCGTACATACACTAGGAATGCAAAAACTCCTTATCTAAAAAGGAATAATTATAAATGGCCTTATATACAACACAAGGCTCTACAACCACAGACTACGCCTGGAACGATGTTATTGCTATATATAATGGGGACATACCCAATCCACATACGCAGCACAGGTGTGCTACGGCCACTGTGCAGGCCCCTATAATATAAGACAATATATAAATCAAGACCAAACAAAATGCGCGAACTGTCACCAAAGCACACATAAGGCGTGGGAGAGAGAAGACTGCATTAAATACAGAAGATGGAAGGAAAGGGCTTAACAGCTATGGGAATAACTGCACGCTAGGTTATATAAATGGAAACAATAGGCGATAAGCTAGGGGGATATAGGTGTCTTCCTAACGTTTTCTACCTTTAATACTGGGGGGCTAAGCCAGCTATCCCAAGCCTTAACGGGCTAAAAGCAACGCCGCGCGATATTACTAGACTAAATAGGGACATAAGGGACACATGGGATATAAGGAAGAGGACGCCTAGTAGAAAGACCCCTATGGACAGCTACGGCAAGTTTAAGGCCGGGATAATTAAGAATTAGATTTAACGCGGTAAATATAACACACGCAGCTAGCTTATAAGGGGTATATAGCCAACTAGTAAGAACGGGGGAAGAACCGGAGGCAATAACAAACTCAGATTTAGAAAGGCTAGTAGGAATATAAGATATAGGAATAGAAAGCTCCACACAAAATAAGTAGTAGCTAGAAAGTAAACACAGGAGATAGAAGTTCTAAACATTTTAGAGAAAGTGGAAACAGAAGAAATAAGGAGTAAAGAAGAGGCAAAGGACCCCCGCTAGGGGTCCGCCACTTAACCATTATACAGTATAACTGCGGCAATACGAACTACCATCTAGTAAGGCCCCTACTAGACAGTCTAGACCCAGAGAAACACTATATTCTTGCTATATAAGAGCCGTATTATAATACCTATATATAATTAATATACTGCCCCCAAGGATTCCAGCTCCTGTATAAACTAAAAGCAGCCATACGCGTATGCTTTATAATTAGCAAAAATATCAGCCTTGCCTTATGGTTATAGCAGGCAGTTAGCCTAGATATTACAGTTATAACTATCTAGATATATAGGGGACTAATATAAATTATTAATATCTATAACCCTAGGGTCGAAGGGGTAGCATAGACAGAGAATATTATATCTATAATAAGCTTGCTAGAAACTGAATATATAGAGTCCATCCTACTAGGAGACATAAACCTCTACTACCTATAGTGGGGGGGCATCCATGTTGCTGCCAATTAATAGGTAGAATGCCTACTAAGAGCTATAAATAACAGGGGCCTTAAGCTAGCTACCCCCCTAGGTGCAATTATATGGCAATAGGGTACTGCTAAAAGTACAATTAACCTTATAATTATGAACGAAAACCTATACCAGAGACTCAAAAGGTGCTCCCCTAAAGAAAAATGGGCACTTACCTTAGACTATATCCCTATCCAGATATAACTAGATCTGGACATTAAGGCGCAACTAAATAGCAAAAGATACGCAATAAAGAAGCTTAATATAGATAGCTTCCTTAATATAATTAAATAATAACTCTAAGACCTAGAAGAAATCCACCTAATACCAAATAAGTAAGGCTTATTGGCTACCCCTAAGGAAATTAATTAAAAACTAAAAAGGATCCAGGCAGCAATTAAAAGTGGGCTAAAAAAGCACTGCCTAGTTTTAAAACCAGGCCCCTACACGCGACATATATGGTCTATACAGTGCGCGGCCCTTATAGCCGGCCAATGACGAGCAAGGAGGAAATATATAAGCAGCCACGATTTTAAGGATGAGAGATAATATAAAGACACAAGAAACTAGCTAAAGAATACCCTAAGAAAAGAAGCAAGGAATAACTGGAGACGGTTTATAAACAAATATACTACTAACCTAAGTCTCCCCTATAATAAGGGCCTTTGGACCATAGCGAAATAGGTAAAAAAAAAGGTGGGACGCCTAGTAAAAGATCCACACCTACTACCCCTATAAAGAGCAGGCGAACTATAGGCCACAAGTAACAATAATAAGAAGGCAAAGATCCTTATAGAAAGATTTTTCCCTTAACCGGCTCTAGTAGACCTTAGCAATATCACTAATAAAACACCAATAACTCGCCTAAGGGTCGACAGCGACATAATAACTAAAGAAATGGCCAGAACTATTAGCCGCCTCTTAAATAATATAGTACTAGGACTAGATGGGATCCTAAACAAAGCCCTAAAGACCTGTGGACCACTTATAGCACCTTGGCTTGCAGACGTAGCCAGAGCATGCTTTGTAATAGGCTACTACCCGCGACTTAGAAGATCTATAATGACGGTTATCTTATAAAAAGAAGGTAAAGTAGACTACTTAATCCTAGAAAGCTACCGCCCTATTGCCTTAGAAAACACCCTAAGCAAGATCTTAGAAAAGGTTATAGTGGACTATATAGTAGATACGGCAGAGGAACACGCCCTACTACCACAAAGCTAAATGGGGGCAAGAAAGAATCGCTTAACGCTATTAGCACTTATACTACTCGCTACTACTATTAAAACTGCATGGGCTATACGAAAGGACTTTATAGTATTAATGCTTAGCCTAGATATCAGCGGCGCCTATAATAATATACCCTATAAGTGTCTCCTATATATCCTTAGGGCAAAGGGCTTCCTAGAATAGATTATTTAATTTATTTAAGGATTTATAGGCTAGAAAGAAATATTACTGGTCTTTAGTAGATACCAAAGCCCCCCTATCGCAGTTATAATAGGAATACTATAAGGATTACCTCTATCGCCTATACTCTTCCTCTTCTTTATAAGCAACCTGCTTAACACCTTTAAGAAAGGGGCGACTTAGGGAATAGGCTTTGTTAATAACATAAACCTAATTATATATAGGCCAATAGCCGCAGAGAACTATAGGACACTAGAGAAAGCCTATAACACCTATATAGAATAGGTAAGACAACATAGAGTCCAATTCTTACTAGAGAAATACCAGCTAATCCATTTTATAAGAAAATGTAACCAATCTGCAGATCTTTAGCATACAATCTATATCTAAGGCTTTGGGGGTTAACTGGTTCAAGGCCTAAGGGTATTAGGAGTGTAGGTAGATAGTAAGCTCCGGTAGAGCGCACATGCGGTGTAAGCGGCCTATAAGGGCTAAGTATAGTATATCGCTATATCCAGGATTGTTAATTCTATATAGGGTCCATGCTTCCAGAGGTTACGCCTACTATATATAGTAGTTGTCCGGCTAATTATAACGTATAGATCTAGTATTTGGGCTACTGAAGAAACTAAAAAAGGCCCCCTTAAATTACTCCTTAAACCACTCTAAAAGGTCCAAACAGCCTGCCTTAGGAGTATAACAGGTGGGTATAAGCAAACGGCCATAGCACTGCTTAAGAAGGAAGCCAATATTCCCCCCCTATAACTATATATTGAAGCCGATGTAATGTAAAGGGTGCAAAAGAAACGCAACTCTAACATTATAAAGTATATTAAAACACGCCTAAATAAACTATGGAGGGACCCTAGGGTGCCCTGTAGGAGAAGGAACCAATAACCCCAAAGTAGGGAAGATATATTAGGAAAACAGGTAAAGAAAGCAGAAGAAGAATAGTGCGGCGCTAGGGCCCAGGCCTATATAGAGAAGGAAGGGAGACCAGTATAGCTTTCCATTCTCTTATCGTCCATCTTATCAATCCATTATCGATATGGATCTTATCGATATAAATTACAAATATTGTCCATACTTCCTCACCGCTAGAAAAATTCTCAGCTTTTACCTTCCCTTTACCCTATTATATAAATATGGATTCTAAAGCAGAATTATCTCTTCTTGCGCCTTCAACTACCGTTGATTCGGCCTTAACTCGCCCAACAAGGACCCGAACAGCCGTTGCAACATAGGCCCATGCTCGTACGGCGCTTAGCACGGAGCCAGAATATTTAAATCAAAATCGTATTCTCTACTGCATTCACTATCCACAAGAATTGCTATATAGTAGTCCAGTTACTAGTAATTTTCGAAAGCATCTTAATTCAAAACATCTACTTCAGGTTAAAAAAGATACTAGCCCAATACAATCAGAGATACTTGAAAAACTTCAGCAACTATACATTAAAGCAGAGTCTTTAGGTCAAACGACAGAAATGGATACCTAGGTCTTTTAAAAACAACTAGATCAGGATATAATTAATAAGGCTTTAATCTCATTAATTGTTATACAAAATATTCCATTCCGTATTGTTAAATGGCCTTAGACTTGCTGATAAACAAACAATTCAAACCATAGATCTTCGGTTTAATTGATTGGATATTTTAAAGCTTTAAGCTTATTTATTTCGTTTGGTTGATCAAACTAGCAAACGGTTTGGATAGATTTGACTATTTGGATAGATTTATATACATTTTTACGCGACGGTAAGAGGATCTAGGAGCTCTACGCTACAATCTAGTAATAGGCGTTTGGTGTTGTAATGCTTACGCTAAGCTTAAAAGTCAAGAGGGAACACAATTAATTACCCCTAGTATTAACAACAGTAAGGTTTAATTCTATTAACCTAAAGCAGCAAATCTGTTAATATTAGTTACTATAATAATATCTAAACGTTATATAAGGATAGCTTACTGTAGTGTGGATTAAACCTTATCGTTGCTCTAGCGGTTCCCAAAGAAGGTCACGTGACCCCAACTTTAATGCAGAGTTTTCCTATATAAAAGATGCCCAAAAAATCAATCGCCCGCCACGACGGCAGCAATATCAACCTAGCTATATAGCCAATCCTCCCTGTACATCATTGTATGTATACAAAACAGCTCTTAAAGTGGGAGATCGCGCCTCTTGATAGCGCCAAAGTTGGATGCTAGAATTGAAAATTTGGGTAAGACGTTGCTCTATTTAAAAGTCAGCAAACCAAATCAAATGGCGTGATCTCTGGTTAAGTCCGAACCAGTATACAATTTCCTTATTAGGAAAAGTTATTTTCTGCGTTTAATAAAGCCGTTGCGGTTCCAGCTTCGCGTACACTATAAGGCTGCGATAATATTAGGCCGCATTTGTGAGTGACGAGGCTCAAGCATATCACCAAGCTCACTAAACGATCGTTCACAATCGCAGCTTGATAGTAGTATACTTAGTATATTAAGCGCCATTTGACTAAGGTTAGGAAACTCCGTTGCCATTATCCTCTAGTATAAGAACGGATCGCGAGCTAGTGGGTGATCTTCCGCTAGTAGATCAAGTTTCTTCTACTGCTTATACTCGTCTTCTTAATCATTAGATAAGAAAGGTGCTATAGTAAAGGCGGTACCCATAAAGCTTCTAATAAAGTTATTAATATTAGATTATAAAGGCTGATTCTTCTTAGAGGCTTACTCTGCCAACTATAGCTTCTTTCCTTTGTACTTAAGCCAGAGCTCCTAAAAGGAAGCGTTATAGCTAGTTATCCAATCAGGCCTCTCTTTTCAGTTATTTTAGCAGAATTGCTTGAGGTTAGGGTGTAGTAAGCAAGCTGTGTAGTAGATAGGCGTCTAATTAAGCGCCACGTAGTATTTTTAAAGCTTCGCCCACCCGCAATTGATATTAATTTTGTAGTGGTCCTTAATTGCCTCTTAATTAGGATAATCCTCCGTTATTGCCTTAGTTAATCGAGCTTTAGCTTCTTTATAGTGCCTTATTAGAAACTCTATATAAGGGATAACTTCCTATATCGCGCCATTACGCCCAGCCTTGCCTCTTCCTTTAAGCTTAAGTGTAGCTTGCTAAAGCGGCTCAAGAAGCTGAATATATTATTTAATAACGTCCCAATTATAGGAAGCAAGGCCGCCGACTCGCACGTAGAGAGGGCGATTAAGAGGCTTCTAATATAGGTTTGGATTCTTTCTATATTATTAACTAGACTCAATTATTGCGAGCTTCCTGTTCTATTTATTAATATCGTGCTGCATTATTAAGGAAATAGGGCCTTGAAGCTTAATAGCTCGTTTAAATGTTATTAAATAACTATTCCACCTGGTTTTAACGGGCTTGACGAGCTTAAGGACTTTAAAATTGGCGCGTAGTAGCATAGCATTCTCCTCTTACTGGAAGGCATAGAACTGTTTATACTTTTATGGCGAGTAGATCAAATAGATAAAATTAATAAGAGTTTTAAGCTGGCCTTCCTTTCGCCACTCCTCTAGGAACTGCTGCTCTTCCTATAGAAGTCTTAGTTTTAATTAAATTAATAGTAGGGGAACGCCTACCGTTAAGTTCTCATTACCGTTCTTAAACGCATCTTTATCAGTTCTAAATAGACTTGATTAAGCTACTAGATTGAATATATAGGTAGCGCACCGCACCTAATGTTGCTGTTTATTAAATCCGAGCTCCGCTACGAGGAAGTTAATGCAGGCGTTGTTATTATAGGCGTTATCTATAACGAACTAGCCAATTCGACTACCAAGATTATACTTAGCAATAATATTGCTAATAACGTTATGGTAGTTATAGCCGCTATATAGGCTAAGCTGCTCTGGTAGAGTAAGCATAAAGTCTTAAATCTGGCCTTAATCGTCTAAGTAATGAATATAGATACTAGTAAGAGCTTTCTTCTTATTGCGCGTTATCCAGCCATTAAATGATATATGAAATCTTGTTATTAATCGCGCCAGTTCTTCCATTACTATACCTTTATTGCTATTGTATTTAGCGAGAACTTGATTATAAATTGCCTTATAGTTTCGGTATAGATTGGGCTCGGCGTCTTTATTTACAGCCGCAATTAGGGCTCGAAATTTAGGTCGCTTGACTTCTCACAGAGGGTAGTTTCCGGCGGCGATCCATAGTATAACCGCTTGTTTAAAGATATCGGAGTTGTAGGACTTAATAAGCTCATTAGCAACTGCTTGCGATATATAGTAGGTTTATTAAATATACTCTAGAATAGTTAAAGCCTTCCGCTTTTAAGACACTGTATAATTAATAGGACCATGAGAATCAACCTAATAGCCATCTATATCCTTAGCAAGGTGTCCTGCCGCAGAAGTAGTAGCTCTACTAGTTTTATATAGAGTCACCTTAATCTTATACAGATGGCAATATTTGTATAAAAAAACAGTTGTTTTCTTACCAAATCTTTACTAGAGCTGCTAGCCATAGTCCTATATAAAGCTTAGAGTTCTAAGGAGGTCTTAATAAGGCCGTTAATATCTCTCTACATGGTCCCAATTAAGGCCTTTATATTCGTCCTTAAGGGGGGTTAATTCTAATGAGGTATCGGAACCTTCGCAGGCTTTGCTAGGCGCTATTATAGACGCATTCTCTACTGAATTAACGGGGCCAGCTTTAGTAAAATAGGAAGACATAATATAGGCAGTATAGTAATAGGAATTGGTGGGTAAAAGAGGAGATTTTAGAGGGTTAAGTTAAAAAGAAGCGTTTAATGTTTATTTTCGGCGCGTATATTATATCACGATTATAGTATATTATAGAACTGCCTAAGACTCAACCATTAAGAACCCCTATATTTACTCCCCCAACTAAAAACAATACCTATATCTTATGTATTAAACGAGCAAACCAACTCAATTAAACGGGACGATATAAGGCTTGATTGACTGCTAAAATTAGGCCTCTAGGTTTGATTGTTTGTTTGATTATAAAGCAAATAAGTAAACAAACTAGTAAACGGGGTTTGTTTATCAGCAAGTCTAAATAGCCTAAATTTTATGCTTTTTGCCAAGTTCTTAATCTAGAATCGTCCAACTTTTTTATAATAGCACACTCTTAAATCACAAAAAAGATTAAACTATCCTAGCAAGCTTATAAAGATATCATACGAAAGAAACTTTAGTTGGCAATATCAAGTATTCATCTATCGCTTAATATCTGGACCTTTCTAAATAGGCTCCTTCTTCTAGGGATCTGCGCCCACTTTGTTAATTAGGGTTAGGAGAAGCAATCAAAGGCCCTTCTTGCCCTTTATATGGTAGCAAATCATAGCGGAGACGAGCAATTCGCTACTCTTCTCCCAGTCCTTAAGGACTACGGTATCGTACGAAAGCTTAGGTTTATTGTTTGTGATAATGCTAGTTCAAACGATACCCTTTGTCGCAAAGTAGAAGCCTATCTCTTAGAAGAGGAGGAGATTAAATAGGATTTTACATATTAGCAGATCCGCTGTACCGGCCATATTATCAACTTAGCCGTACAAGCCTTCCTATTTTGTAGTCAAATTGAAATGGAATAACTTGAGTTATACGACAAATAGGAAGGAAAAGGGGAAGTAGGAGATGAAGAGGAGAAACGGGCAACCTTTTGGGTTATGGGACCACTCGGCAAGCTTTATAATATCGTCATATATATCCGCAGTTCTGCTGGTCGTATAAAGGAGTTTAAGGATCTCGCAGAGAGAATGATTCCACTTAATAACCGTACAAGATGAAATAGCTGGTTTTAAATGCTAGCTATAGCCGATCAAAAGGTAGGAGCTATTGATACCTATACTAATAACTACTTTGCTATACTCTAGGCAGACTATCTCTCCCTAGAGGACTAGGAACGGCTTTATACGACTAAGGAATTCCTTTAACCATTCCACCAAGCAACTCTAAAGACTTAAGGAGATTATGCAACAGTTAATAGTGTGCTCTTTACTATGGATGTTCTTGTCTAGTACTTTAAAGCTATACTTGTAAGTAAACTTCCTACTAAATTGGACAATAGTAACACTGTATAGTAGTCTAAATATGCTTCTAATAAGGAGTTTAGCTCTCGTATTAAAAAGGGGTAGGAAATCTTTAATAAGTACTACAGCAAAATAGATAATTTACCCTTTTACGCTACAGCCCTTATTCTTTATCCGAATCGTCATATAAAGTATATTGAGGCTAACTGGAAGCCAAAATGGGTAAAGCCTATATTAAAAAAGGTTAAAGGACTTTGGGAGTCCTACCAGGAAAAGGCTCCTTCTCCCCTAATTTCTTTATTGTATAAAAAGAAACAACTTTAGGAGTAGGAGCTTAATGTATTTAATTAGATTGCTTAAAAGTTAGGGAAGTATACTTAACTATAAAGTTAGGATGAGTTCTAAGACTATTATAATAGGGAACCGTACGATATTGGTAAGATGTTAGCTCTTAAATAGTGGTGTTAAGATCAACAGAGAAAACGTTGGCCAAGGTTATTGTATATGGCAATTAATATTCTCTCAATTCTAGCTATAAGCGATGAACCAGAGCGAGTCTTTTCAGGGGGACGTCGTACGGTATTATAGGAAAGGGCGCAGATAGGAGCCGAAAACCTTGAGAGAGTAGAGCGTTTAAAGCATTGGAAACGAAGTGGTATTTCAGACAAAAAACTTAAGATAATAACTTAAATAGACTGTCTAATATCCGTAATATCTGCAATATCTGTAATATCCGCAATATCCACAATATCTATAATATCTGCAATATCTACAATATCTGCCGAATTCTGCTAAGTCCGCCAAATTCTGCTAAATTCTGCCAGAACTGTAATCTGCCCTATATATAGCGTGACTCCTGTTAACCTAGCAACTAAGTTAATAATATGCCCCTTTTGTTATAGGGTCTGTGCGGAAATTAAATGGATAAACGTACGTATTACAATTCTAAGAAGTATAGACTAGCGTATAGATATGGAGAGGTATGGACGAGTCTATATCGATAATGGATTGCAGCCTAATCCATTTATGGAAAGCCACACTAAGGGAGACGTGCAAGAGGCTAGCAAAGACAATAATAAGGGAGAGAAAGGAGCCAAAGTAGAGCACAAAAGAGTACTGGAAAACTATCTACCGCAACACAATACTGGTTGGACCGACGCTGGAGAGATAAATGGGAGTTAAAGGTATAGAGGTAGACTTAGGCAAGGGGAACCTAAGCTATAGCATAGGTAACGCTATGGGGGGTAAATACCTAAGGGCTCTAAGAGGGCCTAATAAAGGCAGAAAATACAATAGCAACACTCTTAAGGACAGGAATAATAGGACTAAAAGATTAGCTTTACTAGGTGGGTGTCCTAGTAGGTAGCCTAAGGTGCGAATATAACTGGCCAAGACAGACACCAAAATACGTAATACTATTATGCCCCTTATGCACCGGCCAAGAAGCAATGCTCTTAGTAGCTGGCATAGAAAACTATAATACACTACTCTTAACACAGAAAGGCCTTAAGGCGGCTACCTAGTGGCTTATTGGCCAAAATGTGCTAGACCAGTTCTGGGTTGCAAAGGAAATAGCAATAAAAGGCAAAGGGGTGAGTAATAGGCGCCCCCTAATAACTCTACAGGAGTAGAGTATAGTGTGTGATACTAGCGCGTCCGTAGGTTTATTACGGCAGCAGTGGTTCCCAAGGAGGTTAAAAAGTAAGATAGTAGAGCACCACTGGTGACTTGTAGGCGACTTATAAGCGAGCCCCAAAAGGCGGGGAGACGGATTACGGGGTTTTCTCAAATAGAGTTTTCTCCCTATATGTATATAAGAGTAGTCCGCGTGGGCCCAATAGGGATCCGAATTGGACGTTAAGCAATGAATAATAATAAATAATATTTAGGCGGTAAAGTAGTCCGTAATAAGTAAAGTTGGGATACTGTCTACGAGGCGTAGTAGCCTAGGTGCTAATAGTTTCTTAGTTATAATATTATATTTTCTTATAATAGACTCTGCGTTAGTAAATGCTATTATAATACTACCTAAGTCCACTAGGCTTACTGTGTTAATAAAAACTTGGGGGTATAGGTTGCGTAATAAAAAGAGTTGGGTTTAAATAAGAATTAATTTCTTATTACTATTTACTAATCTAAGATTAAGTAGTAGTTTACTAATAGAAAGAACTAATTAGTCTAGTAATAGGGACCTAATCTTCTTGTCTTCCTCCTTATATAGTTTAGACCCTTAAATGTGACTTAGTCTAAGGGTCTGCCTTTTAACGACTAGGGTATAGAGCTGTCTTAGTAGGGCAATCTAGTATCTATCTAGCTGGCAGTATTAGTCTTGGTTAGGGTATAGGGAGACAGCACCTCGCTAATAATATGGCTGTGTTTATATTCGCTAGCGCGGAGTTACCAATTTTAGGCATTTTTAATAGGTTGGGCTTCTATATAGGGCATTATTTAGAGTAACTGAGCCGTAGGGTTAAAGGGGGGGAGTTATCTACCGCGGCTATAATAGACTCCGTGGTTGCTACGTCCGCGGTTATTAATTTATATTATTTAATAGGCTAGTATTAGGACTAGGTTTGCTATTATAGCGGGGTTATAAGCGTCCTTCTAGTGGCCAGGTAGGCCATAGGCAAGGCATAATCTATTATTAAAGCGGCGCTTACGCTCCATATCTAAGATTCTATTAAGGTCTATAGGTTCTCTAGTTGCTGCTAGGGTTAGGATTAGGGTTAATATAGGGGCAGGAGCTTAAGCAGGTGGGCGGTAGTTAGTATTCTTAAGGTTGGCTTAGTGTATATAGTTTACAAAGTTTTTAGCAAATATATCTATCTACTTACTCTAACCTATATAGTCGCTATTATTAATTTTATAGGAAAGTCTAAGTACTAGCTCTTCTATCTTTAGAGAGATAAACTTCTAGAGTAGATTTACCTTCTATTTGTCTGTCTTCCTAGCGCGGACTATTAACTTATTAAGCTCTTCCTTCTAGGACTAGTAATTACGCTTGCCCTAAGGAAAATGGTTAAGCTTATTTTTTATAACCTAGGTTATATTAAGGACCTTATAGTAGGCAGTAAGCTCTTTAAGTATATCTTCTTTGGTAGGCTATTTCTATATAGATATATTGTTTAGGTTCTTATGCATAAGCTCTAGGCCCTATTTAATAAACTTATAGGCCTTGCCCTTTTATAACGGAACCTTGTAGTAAGAACTACAGTGGGTCCTGTTATTGGGCCGGGTATATAGATATAAATAGGTTAACAACGTAATAACAACCAGTAGAGTAGCTGCCTAATAGATTAACTCTAATTATATTCTAAGATTTACTACGAAGAGAGAACTATTTGGGTAGGGACTATAGTCCTTTAAATACACAACTATACGCCTAAGAAATCCCTTCGCTCTATAAGGTACGTGTACTCTATTTACTCCGTTATAGATTACACAGATTACACAGATTATATAAATTATATTATATAACTGTCGGAATGTTAGTTATGTGACATGGTTACAAGACCACGAAGTGAGGCTAGCTAACCTAACCTTGGAGCAACCCCTTACTTCTAGACAACAATTAACTACCAACTTCAACACCGCATACGTACCACTATAAGTGATATTTGTGCACGTTAATAAAGCGAGTATACCAACACTAATCAGTAGACGTATAGATTAGGAAATACGCAATAAGCTAGAGCTTGAGAACTGTACTGGAAACAGTATATGGATTACCTAGCCTTGTCTATTCCAGTTAAAGAAGAAAGCTATATTACCCTTAAAGCTTGAGACTATATATCAGCTTAACTGCTAACACGTCAGATCGCCTAGAGAATTGTATCTTTACTTAGAGAAGATTGCGACCTCCCTTAAGCTTAAGAGAATTTGTACTAGCCTTATAGCCAATACAACAGATTGCTGAGAGAATAGTAATCTTGCTAAGAACTTTATAGGCCTGATGGCTGTAAAGGACGTATATACCCAAAACACCTTTACCTTAACACCCTTACCTTAATACCCTTACCTTAACGACCTTAACCTTAACCTTAACCTCGACTTTAACCTTAAACTAAATATACACAAGGACTAGTATACTGCTTTGCATAATAAGATGGATCCTAAATGGAAGGAGAGAATCGCCAGATATAGTTATAGGATTGATGTAGCAACTGCCTTAAAGGAAGACCTGGAAGAATATATGGAAACGAAAATCTATAAGTATATATATAAGAACTTTACGGATTATACACTATGGTCGCTATTCCAAGAAGAATTTGAAGGCTTTACTATTAAGGACTTTAGAAAGATACGCTCTGTTACTAGAGCAAAGCTCTATACTCACCTACTCCAAAGAGGAGTATATGTCGCTATACACAGCAATAGATACCCACTTTATAAGGTTCTATATAATGTCCTTACAGAAAAGGAACCTCACGAATAGACAGATAAGGAAATTATAGGAGCTCTTAAGGAAGTCAGCCCTATAATTACAGTGGCACTACGAGAACAACTTAACTTAATATAAATAGCTTTAATATTAAATCAAGCTATAACCCTATTAGTTATAGCCTCTTCAGTTCCTATAACCCCCCCCTATAGCCTACTACCTTTCTATACGGTACCGACGCCTATAAACTATTAACTACCTCCACTACCTCTAACGCCTGCAATTTAGTCTATAACTATAGCTACAACACCTAGAATGTAAATACCTACCCCTATAACACCCTAACTAGCTGTTGCATCTATACCCTAGCAAACTGCACCAACCGCTACCTAATAGTAAGCTGCACCTACCTCTACCTAGGATTAACTACTTACCCTCCTTACTTAACTCCTATAGACGCAGAACTAGCAATTATTGCCTACGGCAACTGCCTCTACCCTCCCTTTAGTAACCGCTCCTACCCCACCTAGTGCTCCTCCTGCCCAGTATCTTCACCCTGGTACTGCTAATACCGACCCTGCTATGTACCTGCCTATATACAGCAAAGAGGCAGCTACTATCGCTAAGATCTACACGGACGACTAGAAGTACAATAGAGTGAGTAATAGCTTTAACTTTAAGTTAACTATCTTCTATAATATCTGTAAGAGAGCTAGTCTACCTCCTAAAGGCTATATAACTGCATTCCTAACTATGCTAAAGGGACTTGCTTAGGATTACTACTATAATAGCAGCCTTTTAACTAGATTATTTACTAAGGTATATAACCACATGCGTTACTTCTTTAAAGGACCAGAGTACTATTGGAGAAACCTTACTAAATGGAACGCCACCAACTTCTAAGGAATTATTAATAAGAACCCTAATAAGTAAATCTATTAGAGTTTCCAACTACTCTTTAATAAGCTCTTAAAATATTACCATAGATTATACCTAGAATTTTATACAGACCTCTTCCTTATGAATAAGCTAGTTACCGCTTGCTAAGGAGTACTAGTATGCCGTATCGCCATTTCTAACCCTTCTGAAGACCTCTCCCAGTTAATTAGCAAGCTGTAATCTTCTGTAGTTATATAGGAGAAGGAACACCCTTTTTAGGCCTTAATAAGACCGTCTTAAGGAGCCTACTTTATAGATCGTATATACCGCTATAATATCTGTAATAACCGTGACTAAACCCACTCCTATAGACAAAACACTATTAGGTCCCTAAAGACCAAGTACTATATTTGCCAAAAGGAGAGCTGCCGCTTATGGAAATATATAGAGGAGGAGCGGAACCGTTCTAGAAATAAGTATAAAAGACGTTTTAATAATAGTAAGGGCCGCAATAGTAACTTTAAAGAATGCTTTAGACAATATACTATCTACTATAAAGGAGATAACAATAATAAGTGTAATAAGACTTTTAAAGCTTTTGTGCTAGACATAGACGCTGATAAAAATACTAATAATAATAACAGCAAGGAAGAACTAGAAGACCCTAATAGCTACTACCTTATATTATTTGGGACTTTTACTATAGACAAATCAACCTTTATAAGTGTAAAACTAGCTAATAAGGCTTGTGCTTACTTACTTACTGCAACCTCTATGGAACCTACTACGGAAACTGACCCGTTTAACTATAACATAATAACCGCTGTTTTACGCTATACTTCCACGGTATTTATGGGAATTATGATTAATACTAGTGCGTTAAAGAAGTCTACGGCTAGTTACGGACAATTCTAGGCACTATAGAACGCGGACCAATTTATAAGACTTAATACCTCAACCAAAGGACAAGTTAACGTGCAGTTTAGTATTGGAATTGCTACCTCCATTAGAACTACGGATGTTGTTACCCCTATAGGCAAGATATAGTTTTATATTATTTATATAGATACCCCCTTCTTGCTCTGTTTAGCGGATATAGATAGACTCTAAATCTACTATAACAACCTTAGAAACGTTGTTATTACTCGCACCAAAAAAGTGCTAGTAGTGTAATGGTTTAGCCACCTATTTCTCCTATAGAGCTTATTACTATAGTTATATTTATCTGAATCCTTTAACGCGAACCCCTACTACTTAATAGATATAGAGCTACGGCGCCTATATCGCCGATTTGGACATTTCTTAGTTAAGAAATTGTAAAAGCTACTCTACTATGCTGGCCATAAAACTAATAGAATGGCTATTAAGCAACTAACCAAGTTCTGCTATTACTGTTAGAAGTTTAGTAAATCACTAGGCAGATTCCACTTCACCCTATAAAACAACGTTAATTTTAACTATAATATTATTGTTAATATTATGTATATTAGCGGATTACCCCTCCTATACGTTGTTAATAAAGGAACGCGATTTTAAGCCGGTAGATAACTATAAGATATTAGCGCTAAATACATATAGGACGTTCTATGGATGTGCTAGATTAATATTTATTTAGGGCCACTAGACCTAATTACCTACGACGCCAAAAAGAACTTCGTTAGTAAGGAATTTAAGCAATACGCCACTATTATAGGAATTAGTATAAAGGGAGTACTGGTTAAAGCACATAACTCTATTAGAATAGTAGAGCGCTACTATAGTCTATTACGGCGAGCCTACTAGATTATTATAACTGAAATCCCTAATATTAATAAGGAGATGGGACTCTAAATAGCGTTTAAAGCAATTAATAATTTAGCTAGCCCTAAAGGACTAGTTCCT
>Ga0307507_10000293_pt1 | contig 99741 bp, 32 predicted proteins | sample 7_EM_MG_FD_207223 | JGI IMG/M metagenome (GOLD analysis project Ga0307507, IMG submission 207223) | Populus trichocarpa ectomycorrhiza microbial communities from riparian zone in the Pacific Northwest, United States - 7_EM | ecosystem: Host-associated > Plants > Roots > Unclassified | place...
TAGGGGAGCACCTTTTGAGTCTCTGGTATAGGTTTTCGTCTATAATTATAAGGTTAATTATACTTTTGGCGGTGCCCTATTGCCATATAATTGCACCTAGGGGGGTAGCTAGCTTAAGGCCCCCGTTGTTTATAGCTCTTAGTAGGCACTCTGCCTATTAATTAGCAGCAATATAGATGCCCCCCTACTATAGGTAGTGGAGGTTTATATCTCCTAATAAAATAAACTCCGTGTGTTCAGTTTCTAGCAAGCTTATTATAGATATAATATTCTCTGTCTATGCTACCCCTTTAACCCTAGGGTTATAGATATTAATAATTTGTACTAGTCCCCTATATGTCTAGATGGTTATAACTATAATATCTAGGTTAACTGCCTGCTATAACTATAAGGTAAGGCTGATATTTTTACTAATTATAAAGCATACGTGTATAGCTGCTTTTGGTTTATATAGGAGCTGGAATCCTTAGGGGCAGTATATTAATTATATATAGGTATTATAATACGGCTCTTATATAGCAAGAATATGGTGTTTCTTTAGGTCTAGACTATCTAGTAGGGGCCTTACTAGACGGTGGTTCATATTGCCGCAGTTATACTGTATAATGGTTAAGTAGCAGACCCCTAGCGGGGGTCCTTCGCCTCTTCTTTACTCCTCACTTCTTCCATTTCCACTTTCTTTAAAATATTTAGAACTTCTATCTCCTGTGTTTGCTCCCTAGCCACTACTTATTTTATATAGAGCTTTCTATTTTTGTGTCTTGTGTTCCTATTAGCCTTTCTAAATCTAAGTCTGTTATTGCCTCTGGTTCTTCCCCCGTTCTTGCCAGTTGGCTATATACCCCTTATAAGCTAGCTGCGTGTATTATATTTGCCGTATTAAATCTAATTCTTAATTATCCCGGCCTTAAACTTGCTGTAGCCATCCATAGGGGTCTTCCTACTGGGCGTCCTCTCCCTTATGTCCTATATGTCCCTTATGTCCCTATTCGGTCTGGTAATATCACGCGGCGTTACTTTTAGCCTATTAAGGCTTGGGATAGCTGGCTTAGCCCCCTAGTGTTAAAGGTAGGAAATGCTAGGAAGACACCTGCGTCCTCCTAGCTTATTGCCTGTTATTTCTATTCGTATAACCTAGCGTGCAGTTATTCCCGTAGCTATTAAGCCCTTTCCTTCTGTCTCCTATATTTAATGCAGTCTTCTCTCTCCCACGCCTTATATGTGCTTCGGTGACAGTTTACGTATTTTATTTGGTCTTAATTTATATATTGTCTTATATTATAGGGGCCTATACAGTAGCCGCAGCACACCTGTGCTGCGTATGTGGATTGGGTGTGTCCCTATTATATACAGCAATAATATTGTTCTAGGTGTAGTCTGTGGCTATAGAGCCTTGTATTATATATAAGGCCATTTATAATTATTCCTTTTTGGATAAAGAGTTTTTGCATTCCTGGTGTATATACGCTAATAATAAGGGAGCTATGTGTTCGTCTGTTGTCTCCCTAGCGAGTCTCTAGCGCCCCTTATATCCTCTTATTATTCTTATTATATGCTTAGTTTATATTTTTCTGTTAAAGCTATTAAATCCGGGTAATTACAAGTCCTGGTATAAGGCGTTCCATTTATTTTACTATCTCTTATATAGTTACTGTATTGTCCGCCTAGCGTCCCCTTTCTACCCTAAGGCTTATGGGAACCGACAGGACTTTAACTGGGTGATCTTTATAAAGCACTTTTATACTAATACGCTCTCCTAGCCTGTTCCCTGCCCTTACGGCCCGTTCCTTTACCTATTGGTCCTTTAGGGTAACTCTAATGTCTCCACTCCTAAGGTATTAGACTATAACGGCGTTATAGACCTCCTTATAAATCTTTATAAGAACTTCTATTTCTGATTATCCCCTAAGTTCCTCTACCTTTTCTGTATTTGGTTATATTATAATTATATACCCGGTTGTTGTCTTTAGGGGGGTAGGTTCCCTGTGCTATAGAAGCATAGCTATAGCGGCCTAGGTGCGGTTTGCTTATAGGGGAGGGTTTTGTTTATCTTTGATTTTATTTAACCGTTAGAGGATTTAATTAAGGGTTTACTAAAAGGGCGCCTAAGGTTTGCTAGACTGGAGCTATTCTGCTAGCTGCATTAGTTTATAATAGCTAATAGATGCTCCCCTATAGTTCCGGATACTAGACGCGTCCAATAGGCTTTATATTTTATCAGATGCCTTCTTAATTGGGGTATTTCCGCTTTCTAGTATAGTATTCGCCCGTCCTTGTTGTTATTATAAAGGGCCATTGTTAGGTATAGATCTGGCGGTCGCGCGTAACTGCGTACCACCGTCGTTCCACCTGTGCCTCCCCTGTAATGCATGCATCTCAGGGGATTATTAGGGTGTTTTTTAGGGTTCTTTTAGTTGGTTTGGTCTTTTTGGGCCGGGTGCAGCAAGAGCTCCAAAAAAAGTTAGCTCATTCGGGGTTAGATAACTATAATAATTTCGAAGGTTATATTATGGGGCTTTATTATAAAGTTGCTAAAGTTAAAAGATCCTATTACTAGATAAGATTATAACACAATTTTAGTAATAGTGGATAAGCTAACAAAGTAGGGATACTTTATAGCATATATAAAAGAGATATTAGTAGAGGATATCGCTAGAATCTATATTAAGGAAGTGTTTATAAGATATAGAGCACTAAGCAAGATTATATTAGATAGAGATCTAAGATTTATAGTAGCATTTTAGGAAGTATTTCTAGCAGAATAAGGAGTTCGCGTAGTAACCTTAATAGTGTATTATCCGCAGACGAACGGATAGATAAAAAGGTTAAACTAGACACTAAAGTAGTATTTAAGGCACTATATTAACTACGCATAGAACAATTAGGTATTATTATTACTAGTTATACAGTTCGCATATAATACAACACTATAAGAAGGAATGGGAACGTTACTATTTAAGGCGAATTACGGATATAAGCTAAGGTCATTATTATCGCTATAATAAGTAAAGAAGACAAGTAGCACAGCCAAAGAAAGAATGGAGACTTTAATAAATCTTTATACAGACCTTATAGAAACAGCTAAACTAGTACAAGAGCGAATAAAAAGGTACTATAATACTAAGAGATCTAAGGGACCAGATCTTAAGGAGGGAGATAAAGTATAGCTACTACACAAAAATTTTAAGAGTTAATAACTAAGTAAAAAGTTAGATCACGTAGAGAATTTTATTAGTTATATATAAGCTAAACCTACTAGCCAAAATAAAGATCTACCCTATATAGTACGTCGCAATGCTAGAACTAGTACATAGAGACATTAAACCACCAGTCTATAAGGCAGACACGTATAGAGGATAAGAGGAAGACAAATAGCAAGTTTTAAAGATTATTAGTTACAAGGACATAGATAACAAAACGTAGTACAAAGTAAAGTAGATAGGCTATAGTAAGACTACCTAGAAACCACTAAGTAATCTAGAAAATGCTATAGGAAAGGTATAGGAGTATTGGAAGAAAGCAGGTTAGGGAGTATAGAAAAAGAATCGCCAAAGGACGAGTTACCTAAGGGGAACTTAGGAGGAGCAACTACTATATTACTTAGAGTTGTTTCCTTCTCCGGAAACTCTACTCTTTTATTACCTAGCTTAGCCAAACCCTATTAGATAAGTTTCCACTCCTTAAAACAAACCTTCTTACGAACACGTTTAAGGCGTTAAAGACAAGCGTAAGCCAGACGCTAAGCTTTAAGGATGCGTGCGGACTCTTCTAAGGCACGTTAAATCTCGCGCAGCGCTAAGGCCAGCTTACCGTCAAGCTTTACAGCGGTAGATTAAACACGAGACCCTATAATAAGTTACTTAGGGAACTTAAAGACTATTAAGAGTTATAAAACGCGCACACTTAGCGTCAGAGATAGAGCGAATATCGCAAAATGAATAAACGTTTGCTTTAGTACACTCTAAATAGGAAGAGGGTTATTAAGACAAGGGACTTGCTAGCGCAATACAAACTAACCCCTTTTTTGCGCACCAAGAACAAGGAGTTAACATTACTTTACCCAGTAATAGTATTAAAGAGATAGTACGCAGGCAACGCTCAACCTAGGAAAGAGAAGAAGATGCTTTAGGTATAATAAGTAAGGATATTAACTAAGTTGGTTAAACGGATATTATACCTCTAGTAGATAACTTGGAGATATTAGGAATCTTTAAGGACAAAGATAAAAAGGAGGGAGATAGTATTACGGATAGCTTAAGTATAATATTACAACTACTTAGGGAAGAGTCAGAAGAAGCTAGTTAGTTAATATAGGCACAGTCTAGGATAGAACTGGTGGAACTATATAATAAAGAGTAGTAACCAAGGTCACGTAGCGTTGGATATATTAACTATGTTAAATAGAAGGGATGTTACGTTTAATATAGATAACACGTACTTCACGTACAAGAGAGGATTTCTTAGGCGTACGGTTGTGTATTTAAAGGGCCTTAGTCCCTACTGTAGATAGTTCTCTCCTTGTAGTGAATCTTAGAATACAATTGGAGTTAATCTGTTAGGCAACCACTCCACTAGTTATTATTCCGTTGTTGACTTCTTGTTTACCTATACACCTAGCTTAATAACAGGACCCACTGTAGTTCTTGCTACAAGGTTCCGTTACAGAAATATAATTTTATAAAGTAGAATCTTATTAACCTCCTTATGTAAGGCTATTGCCTAGGTATATAGTAGGGAGTAGGTAAGCCAAGCATAAGTCACAAGGAGAGTTGATAAAAGAGGACGATATGGTAAAGAGTAGGTATGGCAATACCCTAGTACTAAGAGAGACGAACCGATAAGGAGGGAAGGGCTGTAAGCCTAAGGGAGCTTATAAGGAGGTGCCAAGGGCTAGCTAAAGGCTAGCCTTAGCAGCTGCTAAAAGATCCCTTACACCTTAACTCTATATAGGCTATAGATAATCCTAAATTTATCTATAAACGCTACAGAATTTAGCTTATGTTTGCTATTTTAAGTTTCTATTTTTCTAGAGCAAGAATTGGCGCTTTTATTCCTAAGCTATTATAGAAAGATAGAGGTATACGCTATAAAGTAGGTAATATCTAGTATTAATTTTAAGATATATTTAGTTTTCCAAAATATTAAAAATTTTCTTTAGCGCGTTCTGGACGGCTAGAGCGGGATAAAATGGCTATTTAGAAAGTCTATGTAAAAGGTATAGTAGTATAGGCCTTACTAACGCTTATTGCGTAGTAGCTATTATAGCTATTAAGTTTAATAATCTTAATATATTTATATAGGAATAAGACATACTTTAGAAAATAATATAATATAGCGCTAATAGACGTAGATACGCTAGCTTATAGTATAATATATAAGAAGTTAGTATATAAGTAAGAATAATTAGTATAAAAAAGAAGAAACTTATAAAATATAGCAAGTAATACTATAAAATAGCGAATAGAAATTCTTCCAGAAAAGACTCTAGTTATTATTTATTGGTCACACAGGGTGACTCACTAATAACGACTACTTAAGTAGGTTACAGTGATGTTAGTTAAAAGCTTATGATTATTAGAATAAGGGAGGGCGAGGAGCTTAAGACTCCTCGCCACGCTAGTGCCGCGGCGACATGTAACGACCGCTTGCCTTATTCCTGGCACTAGCAACTCTTCTTTTATAGTTGCCATCTATATATAAATACTGCTTAACTAGCATACCAAATATCAATCCTCCTTACTTACTATTGCTATTGCAATATAAGTCTTGCTGTCCCAAAATTTGCCTCTTAATATATAGTGCTTTCTTACTTAGGAGTTATGATTAGATATTGTGTTAGGGCCGCTAAGGCGCTAGTTGTAAGCGAGCCAATAGCAATTTTTTATCCCGGGGATGGAAAATCCTAATTGGCTGGTTGGAGTTAGGGTCTGCAGAATATTATACTCCTACTCCCTCTTAACCTAACCTTTAACTTGCATATATAGAGTGTTTGTATTAATAAACATTTCTAGAGCCTTACTTGGGTTTGCCTTTATCATTATATCTACTAGGTTGTCTTAGCTGTTAATCCATTAAATCTTAAAGAGTTCTTACCGTTTATAGGATTGCTAAAGTGCTATAATGTTAATTATAAGGCGCTTCTCCTTTATGGTACTAAGCTTAACTAGACACTTATAAAGGGAATATAAGTTAGTATATACAATTATAGGGATAATAGGAAGTTTGAGTTAATCTATAATTATCTTTAAGGTAGTTCTAATTGCAATTACTATATTAACTCCGTTAATTATTCTATATATCTCTAATGCTAGAACACTTTAAGTAATGTACTTACTCTTAGTTAAGCTCTAATAGATAAGATTGCTATAGATTGTAAAATCATTCTCTCTAGTAGATTTGTTTGTAATAATAATCTTATATCCTAGCTGGGAGCTAAAATCTTTATTATTTATAAATAATCTATTAATAAATATAAAGAGCTTAGCGGTGGGAAGATTAATAGGCACATAGAGTAGTCCCTAATTAAGATGGTTTGTTTGCTAGGAAAGATGCTTATTTAGGGTAAAAATGTTATCCTTAGTTGGTTCCTAGTGTTAGGCAGCAATAGAGAGATTAAAGAAAGCCTTAGGTTAATAGATAGAAGTAATATATGCTCTATAAGCATATTGCTCCACGTATCCTTACTTTAGAGAATTAATATTAATAATGTTAATCTTCTTGCCTTAACCCTTTTAGCGTAAAGTAATAGAATCCTTATTTAGGGAGAGGAAGCATCTATTAAATAGTAATAGTGTTGTTAAATTAAGCTTTTCCTTTAGCTTTGCTATAAGATTTGCCTTTATTAGCTTATCTTCTTTAAGGGCTAAGAATTGGTTGTCTCCTAAGATAATTATATTATTAGTTTATATGCTAATGATTTTAAATAGGGTTCCTGTAGTTATAATAAGGAAGTAGGGATTAAATATAGAAGTGGTTATTAGAAGCTTCTCTTTCTAGTACTTACTATAAGTAGCCCACCAATAAGTTTCTACCTCTGCAATTCTATATAATGGCTTAAGTATAACTATAATTATATCTTTAGAATATTGGTGGCGAATTTGCTCTAGAAGGTATGCCAATATTAAGTGCTAAAGGGGTGTCTCTAATTGGGTATAGGCCTAAGTAATATCTTATAAATAAACCGCTATTCTATTCTTTATTAAGGAGGGAACTAGCGCAATAATAACCCGCTAACTAGCTTATTAAATTATAGAAGATTGCATAAAAATTACCTCCTTACTATTATTGTTATAACCTTAGATAATAAGCCTTAATTTCTTAAATAGGGTATTAGTAGCTTTGCCCTTAATCTTGTTAACTATTCTTAACTTAAAGATATAAACTTCATTAAACTTAGTAGGGTTATACTTCTTAAATTTAAAGACTTCTCTTATAATAAGACTATTAATCTCTTGCTTGTTAGATGTTTAAAAAGGAGCTCCTGGAGTTATAATACAACCTTTCTTTTAGAGCTGTTTTGCGAGCTTAAAGTTAGCCTTCTCCTTGGCTGTTATAAAGGCTATTAATAACTTAACTCTATTCTTAATAGCGGTAATAAATTACTGTTTAAAATTAATAAGGTGTTAGTAATTTTATAATCCCTTTAGGTAACCTCTACCGCGTTATAGTTGCGGCATATCTACTATAATTATATTAGGATCGTAGTTGCCTTCTAGAGTATATTAATTGTAGTTCTCCTTTAGGGCATCTTTTAGGGTATCCTATAAAGGCTTAAAACTATTATCTTTATAGTAAGGCTTAATAACAGTTAAACGGAATTAAGTGGGTCTATAAGGTATCTAAATAGTATAAGTTTAACCATTAATTGTAATAAGTTAATATAGGCCTAACTATCCTCCCTTTTTATACTATATGCGTACCTTAGACTAGAGTGGCAGATTAAGTATAGTTAAGGTGTTTAGGCCATTTCTTATTCCTAGTATATTATTAACCTGGTGTATAGCGTAGAGATATTAGACCTCCTTTGTTGCCTTATAAATAGCCTTAGCTTATTACGCAATAGAGGGAAATAGTAGAGAATTGTTAATTATTTAAGGGTAGGTGCTAAAGACTAGTAATGTAGGTATAAGTCTATTTAGGCCAGCGGAATTATTAATAGCTTTAATAGCTATTTATAAAGTAAGTTCTTTGCTAGCGTCCTCTAGTTCTAAAGAGATAATCTTATATACGCAGTGTAATAGCGCGTGATATTGCTTTACTTTTCTAATACTATTATATGCCTTAATAGGGACTTCCTTAACCTTAATTGCTATTGCCTTTATCTATTGTTAAAACTCTGCAGATAAGAAGTTCTTTTTTATATTATAGACAATTTAATTAGGGGGTCCTAGGTAAATATTAATCTAGCATAATTAAAGGGTATCCTATACATTCTTAGCTAATATATCCTTTAAGAAATATGTGGCTTAGAAGGAGGTTAAGAAGTTAATAACTTGGAGTACTAGCTTGCCGCTAAGATATATAACGTCAATAATAATATAGAAGTTAAAGTTGTAGTTATTTTTAAGGGTAAACTTAAATTAGCCAGGGGACTTCTAGTTTATTTAGTAGTAATGGCAGTACTTTATAAGATACTTAATTACTTTAACTTTAACTTTATAGCCTACTTACTAAAGAACCCTAAGCAATTAATAAATAAATAGGTGGCCAAATTAATAGTATAGTTAATGTAACTCTAACTTAGTTAGGTGGCTTTAAGTAATACTCTTTTCTAGTTAATAAAGGAGCAACTAAGGGTGACCCTACTTATATATAATAGGCACCCAATTATCTCCCTAAATAAGTACATTTTTAAGGTTATTAAGCTTAATACCTAATTTATCTATATCTCTAATGCAAAATAGAAATAGGGTGTTTATAGGAATAATATAAAAAGTAATATACCCTAAGGGGGTTTAAACTCTAATTGTGCTAAGAGAGATTATAGTACTCTTACTAAAATAAATTATATACTAACCTACCGTTAATTAGTTAATCTAAACAAAGGTATTAAGTTGTTAAAGGGCTTAAACTTAAGGTTCTCCTACTATAGATACTCCTGCGGCTCTAGTATCTAGCATAATACTATAAAAGACATTTGCTAAGTATCTGTTATTAAAGAAGAACACAAAGCTCTTCTTTAGCTTGTTAAAGATATCTAACTTTATAATAGAATGGAGCATAGATTAGTTATTAAGAATAGTAATAGTTTATATACCATCTACCTCACCATACTTAGTAAAGTATTAGTTAGGTAAGTAGTCCTTAATTTCTATATCCATAAAGAGCTATTTAGCCTTATTAACCTCACCCTTAAGATCTTCTACGCCTTTATATTAAACTAGAAAGCTTTAGAAGTAGGCTATAGTGGCCTTATAATTTCTAACATTTCTTACACTTTAGTAAAACTTATTATATACCTTCTTTTGCTTATTAAGAGAATGCCTAGTTAACTAGTAATTTAGTTTCTTATAAACATAGCACTTCTTCTAGCAATTACCTTAAAATGAACCTCTATAAGAACCTCCACCTTTGCCTTATAGTTATTAATTATACCCTCTACTATATTGCCTACCATAGCCACCATATGTTCAATCAGTCCAGTTGTAATTATGTTGGTCAGGCGGGTTAATTAAAGTAGGTTAAAGTTAGGCGTTAAATTGCTATACTTCTTAAGATTGCAGAGCAGTGCCAATAGAAGATCTTAATTAGGTATATACCCCTTTATAAGTACTTACAGGATTAAAGAGGGCAAGGTTGCATTCTTTAACACCTCAGTATGCGCTAATAACTTAATTATATAGGCTGAAATCCTCTTAATATAATTTAGACAGACTATGCTAGATTATCTAAAGTTAATTAAAGAGCTTTTAAAGATAATAAAGCCAAGGAATACCTGGGTTTATAGCAATAATCCTTAAGAAGGTAGTCTCTCTCCATTCTAACATATACTGCTACTTATTCTCTTCTATTTTAAAGTGGCATCTTAACTTATATATTATACGGTTAAAGTTATATCCTTTTCCTACCAAACAATTATAATAGAAGGTACTAGCTCAGCCCCTAAGCATAACAGAATAGGCGTTGTGGTATTAATTAGACTCTATTCCCACCTTCTAGCAACAGTTATAGAAGATACGCAATTTTAAGTTAAGAACATTATATAATTTCTTACTAAACTTCTTCTCCTAATTTAAATAGAGCTTTATAAGCTCTATAAGCAATTTTAAAATGCCTCTAATTTAAGATTAAGATAGAGGAGGTAGAAGTTGCATTATAGGCTGTAGTAGGGACGTAGGTCTAGTTAGTGGAGTCTAAAGGTTATTAAATTGCGAAGTAATAGGATCCTGTGCCTACTCTTATTAGGGTATAGTATCTAACATTAAAGTTACGGGTTAAATTAGAGACAGAGAAGTTGGAAGTAGAGGTAGATTTATCTCTAGAGGTGTATTACTTAAATTCCATTGTGAGTTAAGCTTCCTTATAGTGCGTAGTTAATACTCAATCTCCTATAGAGTCCATTTATGCTCTTCTTTTACGTTAATAATATACTCCTAAATATTATCTCTAATAACTCCCCCATCTATAGGGATAAATACTCCATACTCCTAAAGGAAGTTACAGAAGTCCTATACAATATCCTTATTCACAGAAACCTATATTTCCTTTATCCATCCAACAAAGTCCTCCTTTATATAATACCATAGCATAGTATTATCATATTTGCTGTCTTTATAGTGTACCATACGGTATAATAGGAATCCATTTAGGTCCTATTGCTCGGCGTTTATAGGGTTAATTATGGCTTTGTTCCATGTCTTTAGGTCAATATCTTTCTTATACTTCTTTAGGTAGGTCAACGCCATAATAGGTATAGTTGGGTAGTAATCATGATCCTATAGTCTATAAAGGTACACTAAAGGGATTAGGGTGGTTGTTTAACGCGTTTTAGACGTTAACTTGGGACCTTAGGTTCAGTAACACTTCTAACCTAAAGTACTTAACCAAATCTTTGTAAACGCAGTTGTTCTGCATAATAGACGCAACTTGGTATCTCCTAGTACTTAGTAACACTTCTATTACTAGTTTTCCGCAAGTCTAAGGTAGCATAGTATTGCTGGGATCCATTCCATATAAGCGCATATAGCACCCCTGCATAAGACTGTCTCTTCTGTTCGAAAACCTAGCTGCTCTGTGGTTGACTGTGTATTCAACCACTGATCAGTGTTGGTCACACAGGGTGACTCACTAATAACGACTACTCGAGTAGGTTACAGTAATGTTGGTTGAAAGCTTATGATCATTGGAATGAGGGAGGGCGAGGGGCTTAAGACTCCTCGCCACACTAGTGCCGCGGCGACACGTGACGACCGCTTGCCTCATTCCCGACATTATTGTTTCACTAAATACACCAAGTTAACTAATAGAGTTCGCTAAGGGTAGGAAAGCCCGGCATCTATCTGCTTCCCATTGGAATAAATTTTCTATGGCCAGAACGGCCTAAATCAAACCCGAAATCCTGGAAACTTGACTCCGAAAGTGCTGGATGACGTAGACAGACATGTCGAAGCTTGAAATTTTCAGTTTTACTAAACTTAGCATGGGACTCAACCTACTTTGCATGTGGTTCCCGAAGTCAAGACGACTTAAAAAATCTGGATTCGTTCGATCCAACCATTGGGATGCGCCAACAAGGCGTATATCGTTCCGGGTTCTGGCTCCACAACGGCTAAGCTGCAGCCTGGAGGGAAGTGCTTCTTGGTGTCGCAAAGTTTAATAGGTTTCTCAACCTGAAGAGCACCATTCCTCTGACGTTTGATTGCTGCTGTATATATCTCGTCGTTATGCCATTTCCATCGGCGGATGAAGATCATCAGGTTCCCAGACGGTGTAGGTGCTGCCGCTACAATCTGGGATCCAATGCTTTCGGTTTCTTTGGATAGACTGTTGTCTTCAAGTAGAGCAACACGGCCAAGCTCTGAGTAGCTTACGACTACGGAATTTCCAGACGAGTGAGAGAATGGAGTGAGAAAGAAGGTCCGCTCTCCACCAGAATCCGCATCTCTCTAATAGCATGTTTAAAAAATACTCCATGGGTAATCTGAAGATCCAGAGGATACTTACTACGGACTTTGAATTAGTAAAGGTCGGCTCACGCTTGCTCACAGTAATAAGGCTGGTGTCCCACACCTGCCACATGTCTTTTCGAGCGGCCCATCCAAATAACCAAAGAGTGGCAGACGTGAAAGCAATCGATTGCCATGCATTTGCATCAATTGGGAACCCAGCCAACGATATCGGGGGAGCATCGTAAAAACTACCGTCAGGTAAGTTAGCCAGCCGGATCCCAGAGATCGCGATACATACCCCTCCTTGTAAAGATATACACGGTCAATAAAACAGATTGCAACATCTCCCTTATCCGATATCCTCATTTCCAGCATTCTCCTAAGATTTCTATCAATCGACTCTGGTTCAGATTTATAGAAGCCCAGCGGCGTTGGATGAACCTTGTAGATGGAGACCTGATAACTGTGAGTATTTAACGTTAAATAGCTGAGGAAGAAAATATACCATGTTCCGCTTATCTTTAGTCGTATGACATGCAACGAATACTTTCGTATTGGCTTTGAAAGACCCCGCTATGCTAATTGATTCGATCTGCGACCCCTTCTCTACAGAGAGGATCTCTTGGTCCAACTCATCCACTTTAGGACTTTTCGGGTACCATGAAACTGTTTCACCTGGAACCTTTAGGTCTAATTTAGGAAGACAATGAATGATAGCATGCCTTTTATTCCAAGTTACTCCAATATCACCATCCGGTGACACGGCGCAATGATCGGCGCTGTGGTTTTTCCCTCCCACTTTCTCAAACCCAATCCTGGCAAACGTGGACCGTTCGTCGAGAGGGGTGGGACGAAGGTGGAGTGGGTCAGATGCGCTCGAATTGTGTGAGGATTGTTGGAGGCTTGAAGACCGGGAGTGTTCCAGTGGTAGAGTAGACTGGAGCATTAAAGCATCCATTGGTGCGCTAAAACGACTCGCAATGGGAGCGTTCTCATCAAGTCCACTATCCCGCCGGACCTGTGGAAAGGGATCCCTGGAAATGGCAATTCGAGCAGAATCACTAGAGGTCATACGCTCGAATTGAGAGGAATCGAGGACGGGAAAGGAGTCTGCCCGACTTTGACCAAAGGGTGGCGGAGAAGCCAAAGGCGATGAGAATCCACCAGCGTGAGAGGCCTGCCCTAGTCCAGGCGAGCCCCCGGCGTAAGTGTTAGAGGCACCCTGCCCTGCCTGCTCTGCGCCTAGGACTGAAGAATTTTCTTTATTGGTCGAGTACATGTCTGTGCGATCAGCTTCGCCTAGGGACGCATGCTGATATGGGATAGCGGGGACTGGGAATGAGATTTCGATTGGCTCAGATTCTGGTTCTGCTCGGTTCGGATGGATTTGAGTTGCTCGAAGTCCTCCCCCTTCTCTACCGAGCCTGGTGACTGAGATTCCAAGGCCTACTTGTGAAGGGAAACCTGCGCTTCTGAAAATCCGTGAAAGCTCATCTCGTACCTCTCCAGCCGACGGCCGGTCTGTGAAATTAATCATGAGCATTCTAAGAACAAGGTTGACGTAAGACGATACCCAAGAAGCGCGCTCAGGAAACCGGTGAGCAAGACTAAGCAACCAGACTCGGATTGAAGATTTAAGCACAACTTCTTCATTGGTGTTTTGGTAAAACCGAGAATGCGTATGAACTGTGTGTTGGAATTGCTGCTTTTCAAACTCCTCGACCATGGCTGATTCTCCCAATGCAAATGCAAGGACGAGAGCGAGAACACATCCATAAGACCAAATGTCACTCTTTCGTCCATCTTCTAGTAGGGCTCCTTCTTTCTCTATCTCTGGAGCCGAATAAGCGCCTGGAGGCCTTCTTGTAGTATCAGGAGAGAATCGAGTAATCAGATCCCTGGGTGGAATAGGAGCCAGATATTGACTTGACGCAGAAAAGCCATGCTCTTCGGGCTCGCGATCCTTAGCTTGTTTGATCCTTGAGATACCGAAGTCTGCGATTTTCCACTTTCCGACTGGAGAAATTGGTTCATCCGGGTGCCTTCGATCTGGCCACCATACGACGAGGATATTGTCTGGTTTTAGGTCGTTGTGGACACAACCTATCTTTGAACCATCCCATAGTCCATGATGTAAAAAGTGTAGAGCGTCAGCCAGGATGGAAGCTTCCTGCACAAAGTCTATCTCCTTGAAGCTTGAAAAATGGTCTGGATTCTTCCGCGTATACTCCTGGTATGCAGGTAAATCGTGCAAGTACTCATTCAGATCAAAGCAAGCCAGGTCGTAAAGAATATTGAATGTAGTACCATGTTCGGTATCGTGTATAATCGTGGCAAGGTTAATCATGATACGGCGATGGCTCGACAAACATCCACGTAGCTGGTTGAGATTGCCAGTCTCGGTAGTGAACCGGTCTTGCGTGTAGACTACCTTACGAGCGATCTCAAAAGCCTAAGGGAAAAAAGCAGGATTAGGGATACCGTACGCTTGACCATTGTAGGATGAATGAAAGGACATACGCTATCGTTTTTGCCATTTAAAAAGCTGAAATAACCGGCGGCAATAGTTTCCTTGTAAACGGTAGCAGACCCCCCCCTGGCGATATACTTTGAATGTACGAAAGGTAGTCTACGTTCTCGCGGATGGCGCTCTGCTTTGCCAGCTTCTATCACAGTCGGAAGGAAGGTCCACTGCTTCTCATAGAACTCTTTGCCGAAGCTGCGCAGAAAAGATGCTTGCTTCAACTCACTGAGGTTAGTAAAAGGTAGATCCTTGTCAAGGTGATGATGATTTGGCTGGTTAATAAATATGGTGTTGAGGCGGGGCCAGTCTCTCCAGTGGATGGCGACAAGGATCGATACAACCTTGAGCAGGTTAATCCGAATGAATTCCAAAGCGCTTCCATCATTTTCCAAAGCCCAGTCAAATGGAAACAGTTTGGATAGCCGACCTGGCTTTCTCCAAATCCGCTTGATGTCTGCTTCTAGGACAAAATCGCCTGCTTCAATGCCCGATCTTTGGGTAGCATCATCCAACTCCGTCTTGACGTCCTCGAGCATTTGCTCGAGATCGGCAGCTGAAGCCATGATAATCACAGAGATCTAATATATAGCTTCTTGACTGCAAAGATAGCTCAAGGTCAAAATGCTCTTTGTTTCGGCCTCGCATGGCTTGTTGGGTAGGATAGATGTCTTGGTTGTGGAGGAAAAGAATGCGTTCACGGTAAAGGAGACTCAATGAAGAACGGTAAGACCATGATAGCAGTAAAGTGAACGTCGGAATGAAAAGTCAAAGCTGGTCGGGAACTACGTGCAGCGGATCGATGCAATTAGGTTGTGGCTCAACGGTAATCAGGCATCCACGGCAGACGGTTGGGGGTGACTGCAAGGTTTTCTTATCAGCTTGTGACAAAAAAGACGTGCAGATGTGGCGCCCTATTCTCGGTTACTTCAAGGAATCTTACTGTACAGGCGCAGTTGAAGCATCTCCGCACTTCACTTGGCAGCCGGTTGGCAGCCGGTTGGCAGCCGGGCGGGGCGTTGGGCGTCGCTTATGCCTGCTTTGGGTCGCTGATGGGCTGGTTTGAGCCAAAGAACATTCAGCCTCATTCGTCTTTTCGGGGACTGCGATTGTTTCTTGGGCCGCCGCGTAATGCATAATTCCTCCATCCCAAGCTTAGCTGAAAGTGTGCGTACTCTGGCGCAAACCACTAGGACCTTCGCAATTGCCGCAGCCCACCATATCTCATAAAGATTGCTTTATTTTCCATCACGCTCACTAAGAACACTCTGGCCCTTGGGAATGTAATGCTCCACTCATATACAGGATTGTGGATCATTGACAGTAGCGTGCTCCTTTGATTGTGGCCCGTGCGCGAACCACATTAACAACACATGCCTCTACCGAAGTATATCCGATGTTCTGGTGCGTCGCGCACGGGCCACAATCGATTGAACACCAGCAGTGCAAGGGACAGCTTATCGTGATTAAACCACCACAATAGGCCACAAACGATCTTCCAATGATGCAGACCTTGTTTAACCTAATTAATATATTATATCAAAGAATAAGAAGGCCAAAACTGTACCCCCGAGCCTTAGCCACCACCCAATTTTAACCCCTTTCCTATTAATCTTCCCTACACTAATGGGGCACTAAATCTACTAATCCTCTCGCATTATTAAGCTTATATAAACAGACGGATTGCTTAAGAAAATAGCTGCTTAAGGAAATAAGTATATAAGGCTTTACCCCTGCTAAAAATATAAAAATAAGAATAGGAAGATTAAAACGCTTTAAAAATAGTGGGTTATAATTAATTGATTAAATCTACAGCTTTATTTTGTCAATACTTTATTGAATCTAGGGTCTCGAGTTGGTTCGGTAAAAGGAGCACCTTTCGTAGCGGCGCATGTTGGTGTTCGCTGAGCTTTAACCCGAGATCCACATCCTGTGCATCTATGGTTCTACCTTTTTCCCTTGGGTACGCCGTTGTCGCCTCTTCTTATCTTGCTGGGACTTCATCAACCACCAAGTAGAAAGGGTAATCGCTGTCAGAGGAATTGTGACGCAGACGTAGATCCAGAATTGAGTGCTGATGACAAACCTTCGGTTACTCGCTTGAAATGAGAACAAGTTTGTTCCTAAAAGAGACTGGCAAAAACAAGACTAAGTAAACGACGTAGTGTGAATACAGATAAAGGCACAGACTTTGGACTTACTGCAACGAATGATGCTGGTAGATATATCAACGAAAAGATTGTGATGACCCTTACGGTAGCATTGTCATCCACAGTTTCTTGGGTAAGAGCAAGCATATGGTTGTTTAACTTGTCAGAGGTTGATTGGTTTCTTAAATCTAATAAATTCGCGAGCTAAATATCTCATTACTATATGGAAATTAGATTAGAGATATGATGGGATCCTACCAAACCAATTGTAGCTCCGACCCTCTTTTGCATGATCTCTACACTCGCAAGGTGGCCTTCAAGTCGATTCAGCATTGCGGATAAGCTAGAATACATCTTTTTAGAGCCACTGTCGCGCGTGAAACCGTCCACCGTGTGAGCTTCGTATAGAGCCTTGAGGGCTTCTACTGTACGAATGGCTCCCCGGAGACATGCGGAGGTCCTGAAAGAAACTTTGTCCTCAAGGTTTCGGAGTTCCTTGAGTGTATCCGGGCTGAGATTGTAGTTGACATCTCTGCTGACATCAAAGGCCAGAATCTTTTCGCGCTATCGTAGAGTAAGCAATGAATCACAAAAAAAGTAGCTTACATACAAGACCTTTGAATATACGCGCAAGCTCTTCAATATATACTTGCCAATTGCTTAGATACGACGAGAAAAGCAGCACATGTATATCCATGGCTTCTTGAGACAGAGTACCAGCACGATCCCCTTTCTCAAAGAGGGCTTCTAGTCGGCGCTGAGCCACCGAATTCTTCATTGGGTGGAGAAAGATGAACAGACTCGTGTTATTGCTTGAAGAGTATCGATGAAAAACTCCCGTTTGACGCATTGACCATGGATCCTTTGGCGGTTTTCTGCCATTCTTTTCTACATACATAAGTTGGTAGCTCACACCTAAAAGGACTTAGTATACAGCAGCATCGAAAGCATCTGATAAAATAGGATTGACAAATCCTTACTATAAGACCCATCTGGTTCCAAGGAGACGGATGTGTACCCAGAAGACTCCTCAAAAACATGGGATTGGTTCCCGAATTTGAAAAGAACATTAAGAAAGTCCAAAGACACGTTGAAATGGACTAGTAATTGTTGCATACAATTCTGATTGATACTCAATTCGCTTAGCGAGAACGCCTGCGGAATAGAACTGTAGAATGTTAGCTGATGATGAAATACATACTGGAAAAACTGTACATGATACGGCAACTAGGCGTAAAGCTCGATCGAGAATCTGCCTTGATGAAGAATGCCAAGGTGTCTTCATCGAAGAAGGTTAATACAGATGTTTCTCTGGAGCTCTCTGTTTTCTCCATCAGCTACCTTTCTAGCGCCAAAGCCGTTGACCAGACCATTGTCAAACTACTTGAACTGCCAACGCCAATGTAAACCTCCGGAACCTTTCCGCCGATGGTAATTTAGAGGCAAACTCACACAGAGGGTCACTCACCATATCTTTCGATGATCTGAACATCCACCGAGTCTTCATCCGTGAACAGATCCGAAGCAAGCTCTTTCATACGCTTGGTGATCGCATCTCCATCAACGACCACAGGGTCATAGTCTTCCAGGCATTTTGGGTAATCCCACCATCCCTGAGATTCATCTTGGATGCTTTTTTCGGACATGAGGACTATTGGGCAGCGAATTTGGGGAGAACAAGAGCCGGACGAAGTGGGTCTCGCACGCTGGCGGTCGCCCCAGACGTCTCTTCATAGCGCTCATGCATCGGCCTGGGGCTATGCATGCAGGCGAAAGAGAGTTTTTCGTATGGTGTGCTGCAAGTTCAGCCTTGCAGCTCTTGCCGTTGATGGTGGTGCGGCGGAGCTAATGAAAGGCCACTAGCGTGCGTCCAACGTTATTGATAAGGATCATCAGCATTTTGTTGGGGTGCCAAGATCCTGGAGGCCTCCTGACACTCCTGATCGTCCTGACAGGCTCCTGGCAGGATTTTGATTTTCCTGATGGTCCTGATGGTCCTGATGGTCCTGGTGGTCCTGATGTCCTGATCGTCCTGATCGTCCTGATCGTCCTGACAGGCTCCTGACAGGAAACTAGTATTTCCTGATCGTCCTGTCAGGTTCCTGGCAGGATACCCCCTAAGCGACACCCCCCCAAAGCAACACGCGATTTAGCGAGCTCGCGTACCGAAGCGAAATAATATTTTTCCGAGATTTGCCACCAACTGTACACAGTAATTGTAGCGAAGCCGTATGCTTGGCTGTAAAAACCCGAAGCTGTTCGCGATCGGCCTTCCTCCGCAGTGTCGTGATCTTTGTCAAATATCGTGAGGTTCCCACCCGTACGGTATTACTAAATTTCATCGGCAATTGCAGAGACAGCGTTGTATTCGCGTTTTGGCGGCCACAACGGAGGCGTAGTTAAAGGGGAGAAGAGAAAGCGTACGTCTTCTGAAGAATTTGATTCTCCTGGCCAACCAAGGCGATTCCCAGAGATTTCAAATTCGCTACGCGCATCCAATCTCGCTTGGTTGCCACCAACTGTACATAGTAACTGTAGCGAGCGCCTATGCTTGGCTGTAAGAACCTTGCTTTTAAAGGACTTGAAGCTATTCGCAATCAGCTTTTCTCTAGTGTCGTGATCTTTGTTAAATACCATAAGGTTTCCACCCGTACTATATTCGCAATATGGCTTCGCAAATGGGCCCATATTAGCACGCCCTAATTGAGGATCTTCTTTAACTTGGAGTAACCCAAGCAGAGTATGCCCTCATCGCTAGTTGTATAGTTCGCTTAATTATATTAATTAGAAGGAACTTGCGGATATTTAGATTAACTTGGGCGCCTTTAAACAGTAAAGGTAGCCAGTTTATAATAAGTAATTGGATAATTATAGTGGTACTAATATAGCTAGAGGAAAAGCTAACTCTATTTAGTAATAAAATAGAGTAGTTAATCTATAATATATTTAATATTGTAGTAAGCCGCTATATAATATTTTAAGAGCTCTATTTAGCTGGCTAGATAAGAAAGTGGGTAAGCTAATTAGATCCTCTAGTTATACAGCTTAAAGAGTAGCTTATATAAAGTAGTATTACCAGGTAGTCCTTAAGCGCAGCGCTTATAATTACAATATATATTTTGCCATTATATTATAGTATACCGCCAATTAACTAGTATTTGTAGATAAGTTAGGTGCAGATTTAAAGATAGGTATGCGGAAGACTAGCTAGGCTCCTTATAGTATTATACTAGTTTCTTATACACTATATAGTTAGGGTAAGATAAGGCTTAATATACTGCCTATATATATAATTAACGGCGTACTAATAGCTTTAGTATATAAAGGCTTAATAAATAGTAAAGGCTTTAAGTTCTAGGTGGCAAATACTCTTCTACTATAGTATAATCGCTTTCCTACTAAGCAATTAGTAGTTATTATAGATAATACTAGCTTCCATTACTTAGAGAGAATATAGGCTCTCTTTAACGCCTTTAGCATTAAGCTTATATATTTGCCTATATACTTACCTAATTTAAATCCAATTAAAGAGTTTTTTAGAGAGCTAAAAGCTTTTATTTAGTGGAAGTGGTTCTCTTAGGCAGAGCACCCTAAAAGCTTTAACTATAACTTTAAAGCCTTTCTTCTTGTCACGGGACACCCCCGTGACACCTTACACACGTCCACCTGTTTCCACCGACTGAACAACCAGAGACTAACCACGAGACGGCAATCTGACAGCAATCTGCCATATTCCGCCGCAATCTGCCGTCTCTACTGTTGGAGTTGCCAACTGGCAACTTTAAGGACCTCTAACTGCCAAATTCTGCCAAGTTTTACCAGAACCGCCACCTAAGCTCTACCCTGCCCGTGTGTAGCATAGTACCCGTTAACCTAGCAACTAAGCGAACATTATATACCCTTTTTCCCCTATTTCCTACTTCCTTTTCCTTATATAACGTCTTAACTTTATTACGCAGTTTATATATATAGCTTAATAATATCTACTTCGCTATATATTATCACCGCTTATACTCGCTCTATAATACTATATTGTGTTAACCTTATATACCACCCTCTAAAATATAGAATAACCCCAAAGCCCCTATAATAGCCGCTAGCATTATATCCATACTCTAAAAACAATTAGTAGAGATATAGAAGTCCTTTATAGACGCCCTTGTATAAAATTAAGCCACTTTAACTTAATAATAAGCTAAATAAGAAGCACGACACCTATAAATAATTAAGGACCTTTAAGAAAAAGTCCGCACCCTTAAAATGCCCACACTAAGGCCCTAAGATTAAACGCCTTCTCTGGAGATAAATACGCAAAATAAAAATCCTAAACCTATAGTGGCTATTTACCCCAAACCAACTACCGCACTATAATAATCTAAACAACTACTAAACCCTCCGATATTTACTAGTAAATAATAAGAACTTTAATTATTTCTAAGCCAGCTTAAAAATATGCTAACTAGTAATGCTAACTACTACCTAACTAAAGCTAACTAACTCTACTACGCCCTAAGTTAACTAGGAGGAGATATAGCTAACCTTATTAAACCCCTTTAACCAAATTCAGTATAAAGTCTAGTTATACTTTTTAAAGCTATATATAGTAACCCAAACCGCTAAGCTACTACTTAGAGAAAGATAAACTATATAACTTAAGGAACAAAAAGCTTTCCAATATACTTCTCTAAATTTAACCGTTATGTAAAGAAAATAGGCTAGAACAACTCTATACTGGTTAATAGCCTTATTAAATCCCTAAGTCCTAAACTAAAAATCTCCCTAATAGGTATAGACCTACCGGGAGCCCTTAACGCCTATATAAACGTTATTAATAAACAATATAATAATATACTACGCCTAACACCAAAGTCCACTCCTTAATACAATACAACAGCTCCGTAAACGACCACTAAGTTATTATCTCAGCCTAAGCACCCCAACGCTATGGATATCAACTCTGGAACCCTAGAGTATGCCCCACTAGGGTCCCCTAAATAAGAATAACACATTAAGCTAGGCCTTTGCTTTAAATGCGGAAGCAAGGCTTATATCTTAAGATACTACTCTGTCTCTATACCCCAATATAATTTATAAACGGCCAACACTAGTAACCGTTTACTATACTAATCCTCCAGTTACCGTCCCTGATCTTCACATAGCTCTAGCCCCGTATTTAGTAAGCACCACTTATAAGGATAAAGTTATAGCTGATGTTCCATAGGAACCCCACCCTAGTTGCCTCTAAAAGAAAGGTCCTAGAGCTAAGTCGCTCTCCAGGACGGCGCTGCCTTAGGATCTCATTAAATACTCTAGATGTTACAAATTCTAACTCTTAGGATTACAGCATAACTATTAACTATTATCTTTAGCAGAATAATTAATAGGCTAATGCTTAAGTCCTAATTAACACAGGAGCTAGTAGTATAGGATTTATTGACAAAATCTTTATATAAGATAATAGTTTTACCCTACTATGCTTTGCGAAAGTATTGCGAAAATCAAATTAAGCGAGCCCCGCCCACACAGCATTGAATTTAGGTGATCTCACCATACAAATTGTATGACTACCACGCATACTACGCTTGCAACGCTTATATCTGCCTTCTATGCCTAAAAGGATTCCTAAATGGCAGCTCCATTAAATTTTGGTAGCTTTTCTATTTGATTGGACGGTTAAATGTATTGCGGCAGCTACAAAGTTACACCTTTTGACTATATACCGTATCTGTCACGGCTAGCTTTCCGTGGGAGCGATCCGATAGATCAAGCAACAATAAGGGGCTATATTATGAATAGACTAAGGTAAGGGCTCAAAGAAAGGGGCGCGGTAGACGACTATGTACATGTTCGGTCGTCGGGGCAACGTTGGGGCAACGTTGATCCGTGACCGACGACGCCTTGATGGTAGCTATGTAGACGAACCGTTACATCACCCCCCTTTAAGCCAGGAGGATCGCCCTCGATCCTTGTAGTTAGGCTCTCCTTGTCCGTCTTGCCCTTCTGTCCTTCTCTGCTTTATTGTCTTCCTCCGAGGGCTCTAGATCTACGTCCTTGTGATACGCCTCTAGCCATTGCTGCAGCCGTATGGGTGGTCTGGTATTATGGGGTCTCTTGTCATAGAATGTCTTGATCTTATAGGGGGCGCTGATAAAGCTGTCTGCGTTATACTAGGTGTTGTCCGGGTCGTGGCCTACCCAGTTAACCTTATACTGTAGCCTTCTGTGGTAGGTTCTACTAGCAAGAATCTTATTAATCTCGTACTCTGGCTCGCTATTGATTAGAACTGGCTCCTCTGGCTCCCTATTTTGGCCTGGTAGGGGGTTATCTGGGTCCTTTTATAGTTGATTGGCATGGAAGACGTTTAACATCTTTATGTTTGGGGGTAGGTTGATAATGTATAAGTGTCCTTTTATGCCTAGAATCTTATAGGACCCTGTGAGCTATCTATCTAGCTTAATACTTGGTTAGTTAGTAGCCTAGCCCTTTCTAGTAACGTATACTCGATCACCTATTCCGAAGTCTGGTTCGCGACGGTGCCTATTAACTTGCCTTGTCTGCCGCTCTTAGGCCTTTACTAGGTTGTCTCTTGCCCATTTAACTGCGTCCTAGGTCCTCTGTATGAAAGCCTAAGCTTCTTATTATGTTAGCTTTTTATAAGGTGTTAAGGTTGCTCGCGTATGTTTCTCCCAGTCAAAGTAAAGCCTTGGCTTAAATCCTAGCTCTAGCTCGTATAGTGCGAAGCCAGTAGATTTATATAGTAAGATTGCCTATGCGAAGTCTATATAGGGGAGGAGCTCTAACCAATTGTCCTGGTAGTGGTTGATAAAGGGCCTTAAGCGTTAGTTAATATACTAGTTTAGTACCTCTGTGTTACCATTAGTTTGTGGGTGACTGGATATAGAGAGCTTTTACTTGACGCCGGTTAGTTTACATAGCTTGTCTATAAAGGCTGAGATAAATTGGGGTTCTTAATCTAATATAGCCGTCTCTAGGAGGCTGTACACGCGCCAGATATATTAGTAGTATAGGTTTGCTGCGTTAGCTGTGGTAGCAGTTTTATAGTAGGGTAGTAAGAAGGCTCTCTTGCCTAGTTAATTAATAACTACAAAGATGTTATTGAAGCCCTTTTTATCCGTTAGAAAGGACTTAAAATTAAAAGAGACATACTGCTAGCAGCGTTCACCAATTAGTAGGGGGTGTAGCAGGCCTAGGGTTTTGTCCTAAGGTATATAGGTCCTCCTACAGGCCCTGCAGTTTCTTACGTAGGTATCGCAGTCTGAGGGTAGTCCTGGCCAATAGTATTGGTCTGCTACAAGTTTCCTAGTCTTTGTCTTGCCTGGGTAAGCGGTTACCTAGCAAGAGTATACCTCCGCAATAAGGTAGGTACAGAGGCAGTTAATATTAGGAACCATTAGCTTGCCAAAGCGGGTAAGTAGTCCTCTTTAGAGCTTCTAGCCCTTCTGGTCTTGCTCAGCTAGCTAATATAGCCCTACTAGCGACTTACTAGTTTGGTTGGCCTGGAGTATCTAATTAATTAGCTCATATGGCTGCTATTCGCGATTTGCTGCGACTAGGGGGTCCTTAGAGGTTGCCTCTAGTATAGCAATTATAAGGGCGGGGTTAATTAAGTATATAGTATGTGCGGCTACGTCCTTCTCTTTCTGCGTCTTTAGGTCCTCTTGCTTTCGTAATAGGGTATTAGCCACTATATTCGCCGTTTCTGGCCTATAGGTAATCCGCATATGGAAATTAGCTAGTAGGTCTACCTAGTGGGCCTACTGTAGATTTAGCAGCCTCTTGGTTGTGAAGTACTTAAGGGCTTAATAGTCCATAATTACTGTAAAGGGTGTACACTGGAGGCTAATAAGGTGACCTCGCTATTCCCATAGGCCTCTTATTACTGCTAGCATCTCTTTGTTATGGATCTCGTACCGCATCTCTTTAGGGGATATTGTCTTTAAGAAGAAGGCTACTGGCTTCCAGGTCCTATCGTCTTATAGCTGGTTTAGTACCCTAGCTACTACTCCATTACTTATGTTAGTCTCCACACGGGTGTCTTGGAACGGTAAGTAGTGCTTTATTACACTGCCTAATAGTATAAGGGCCTTGACTTACTTAAAGGCTTTAAGCTTCTCCTCCCCCAGTAGGTGCCACGCTCCCTTCTTTATAAGCTTACTAAGCGGTCATATAACTTAGCTGTAATCCTTTAAGAAGGCCTAGTAGAAGTTATAGAATCCTAGGAAAAATTGCACCCCTTTTATAGAAGTAGGGGGCTCCTAATCCTTAATTATAGCTAGCTTGTTAGTGTCTATAGCAATCCTGTTAGTACTAATAATAAAACCTAGAAACTTTATCTCCGTAACGTTAAACTCGCTCTTCTTAATATCCGCCTATAGGCCTGCCTCTTAAAGCCTTTACAGGATCTTTTTAACGTGGACTTCGTGCTCTAGCGGGTCGTCTAAGTAGATAAGGATATTGTCTATATAGGCTGTATAGAAATCGTCTAGGTAGTTAAAAAGGACATTATTAATAAATCTCTAGAAGGACGCGGGGCCGTTATATAGTCTAAAGGGTATAACGCGGTACTTGTACAATCCGTACCTTGTATAGAAGGTAGTTAACTCCTCTACCTCTTCCTTTAGCCATATACGGTAGAAAGCCTGTTAAACATCTAGCTTGGTGAAGATTTTAGCTCTTAATAGCCTAGTCAACGTCTCCTTAATTAATGGCAGCGGGTAGCGGTCCTTCTTGGTAATTATATTAAGCTTTTAAAAGTTAACGCAGAATTGCTACCCCCCTTCTGGTTTCTTAGCAAATAGAACCGGAGCTATAAAGAGTGCGTTACTTGGTATAATAAACCCCTTCTATAGGTGCTTCTATAGGTAGACCTTGATAAGCTCTAGCTGCTCTAGTAACATATTATATAGCAGGCTAGGAGCTAGATCGCGGCTATTGCCTTTAAGAATAATATCGTGGTCTACCCCCTTGCGATACGGTGGTAGTGTATTGGATATAGCTTTTAAGAAACAGTCAGCGTATTCTTGGTAGGGCTATAGCAGCTTTTTATAGACAAGCTGGCGAAGTTTTTCCTTATTGTTAGGTAGAGCGTCTTGTGCCTTCTTATTCTCTATTAATTGGTCTATCTTGTAGAGGCTAGTATATCCAATTACTATATCCCTATGCTTCGCTCCTTATAGGAAGTTCCTTGCCTTAAGTAGCGCGATATCTACTACTCTAAACTCCCTAGTAGATAAAGGCCTCCTTACTCTTGGCTTTAATAGTAAAGCTGGCCTAGGGTAGAGCTAGTCTTCCATTTTCCTAATCGCATCTTAGGTATTGATCTTCCAAGTATGCCTATAGTCGTATAGGTCCGCTTAGCTTGCTTTGGCTTAGCCTATCCCTCTAGCTTAATTTTAGTAGAGGACTTCTTCTCTTAAAGTTCACTAATTGCGACTATATATTTAAGGATGCGTTGGGGGGTAGACTTGGACTCTTAATCTAGTAGTACATCTCTTTAATCTGTATCTCTCTGGTAATCCTTATTAATTAGTAGGGGTAGGAGCTCCTTTCTTAGTATAATTATATCCTGCCTACTATAGTAGTTCTTCTCGGTTTGCTATACCAAGACCCGGTATTTACAATTAATAAGGGCCCCAGTCTTCTTAAACCACCTACAGCTAATAAGAAGATTATGGCGGCCCGTATTACAGAATAGGGACTATATAGGGACTTGTTAACCGTCTATAACTAGGTTTGCCTTAAAGAGTTGTCTAATTATGTCTATCTACTAATTGTTATAGCTAGATATAGCAACTCCTTATCCTTTAATCTTGTAGAGCTTTGGTTACAGTCGTTGCTTAATAATTAGTAGTAGCTTATGGTGTATAAAAGCCTCTCTGCCCGCACCAGAGTTAAGTAGGCTTACTATATTAAGAGCCACGCCGCCTAGCGCGATCCTGTATAGCGTTGTAAGGGCTGCGCCTCCTAAGATCTCCTTTAGCTATATAGGCGCTGTATTAATTACTCCAATCTGCTTTAGGTAGGAGACTTCTCCTAGAGCTGCTTATTTTCCAACTCTACTGAGTTAGTAACTATCTCGTACTCTTCGCTTTAGTTAATTGCTTTAGCTTCTGTCTTCTTTGGCGCTATATAGTTATTAGAGTAGTATCCTTACTTGCCATAGTTAAAGCAGGTAACTGGCACTTTTGCAGCTGGTGCTAGAGTTAAAGGCTGCCGGGAAGAGGGGGGACCTTTAGTCTCTTTAGCGCCCCTAGTAAAAGCTCTCTTACTAGCCTGGGCTACTCTGCGGTCACTTTGTTCCTTGCCTGTCTGCTTTAGACCTTAGGTATACTGTTAGGCAGTCTTACAATAGGCCTAAAAGCCATAGTCTTTATCTGCCACCTTGACTTCCATTTAGACGCGTAGGCTGTTATAAAGCTTATTATAAAGCTCCTCTTTCCACTGATCTTGTAGCATCCTTAAGATATTTGCTAGCCGTATAAAGTTAAACTGGAAATTGTTAAAGTCTTCTAGGTACGGCATTTTAAGGCTTTTAAGCTCCTGCTAGGCCTTAATACGGCGATCTGGGTCTTTAAAGACGTTTTCTAGGAACTTAAGTACTTCTTTACTAATAGGGTTGCGTTCCGTATCGCGCTCTGCCTCTAGGTAGGGTGAGAGGTAGTTATAAGCTTTGCCTCCTACACGCGTTTTAATATATGCTACTTTTACATCCTCTTCCTAATCTAGGTTGTCTTAATAGAACCAGTCTACATTAGATTAAAGCTTATTTTATATATGGCCGCTCTAGGCACAATAGGTAGGCTCTTTCCTATCTATCAGCGTAGGTAGGTCTGGAAACTTTACTGTACGTCCTAAGCCCATAACACTGCTTATCTAAGAGAGTGGTGTCCCTTCTTATATCGTCCATAACGGTGTGCTTTCTTGCTTACTGTCTTCCCAATCTGGGGCTTATATAGTAACCTTGCGGCCCATCCTTAATATCTTCCAATTGGCCTTGTGGAGCTCGTCTGTCCTATTGTCTAAGTACTTCTTAAGCTCTGCTATCTTTGCCTCGGCCTTCTCTTTCCCATTAAGGGCCTTATACGCATGGTTGTTTGTAAGACGCCATAGCATAGCAATCTGCTGTTCCATTGCCTTTCTTCGTATTCCCTGGAGCTTCAGCTCTTCTACAAGTTCGGTTATAGGGATCACGGCTAGGCTTTAGGTGGTTACAGCTGTGTACTTTCTCTTTGTCTCTATTTTAAAGTATATGGGGTTCTTGTCGTCTTCTGATTGCGCCATAAGACGGTCCTATTTGCTCTTTATATCGTCCGCGAGCTCCATCTTGCCGTAGTACGGTTGGAGCTCCGGCGGCTTGAGTGACGCGTCTACAGGTTCCTCACGTGCTGCCAGCATTGGGTTAGTAGCTATCTCTAGCGCGCTAGGTCTTAACACGCTCCTTTTTACTATAGTGTCTCTTTTACTTTCTTAGGTAACTCTTGCTACTAAGATTGTAATTAGGGTGATCCTTTTGATCTAATTGCTATAGTCTCTTCTTTTAGCTGCTTAATCCGCTGTTGCAATTGCCTGCCTTAAGCAGGGCTTAGAGGGTTAATTGGTCTGTAGTTGTGGTAGTAGAACAGCCCTCTGTCTGGCTATGCGTTTAACCATTAGACCTAGTATTGTGTCGCCTCTACAGGCCAGTTAAGGTTAACCTTAGTTTAATGTTACAGCTAGCTTTCCGTGGGAGCGATCCAATAGATTAAGCAATAATAAGGGGCTATATTATGAATAGACTAAGGTAAGGGCTTAAAGAAAGGGGCGCGGTAGATGACTATGTACATGTTTGGTCGTTGGGGCAACGTTAGGGCAACGTTGATCCGTGACCGACGACGCCTTGATGGTAGCTATGTAGACGAACCGTCACAGTATCTAGCTTAACTTGGACCTCTATGGAGAGCCATATCCCCCCCCAAATCTTAGAATTGGGCGGCTAAGTAATATACAAGCAGAACATAAGCAAGTTCGTAATATATGACATTATGGTATTGGGTGTACTAATTACATATATAGGCGCTTCTTGCCTATCTAGAGGATCGCCCCACTGCCTACCTTGATAAGATGGCCTGGTTCCTATAGGACGATTATAATATTGCAGTATCAATATCGTTAATATGGAGGGCTTTTAAGCGTAATAGGTGGAGTAGGAAGGTTGTACAGCGTAAAGCACGGGAGCAATCTAAGGATCTTCGTGCTGCCTGGAAGGGATGCTAATGCACATAGGACTCTAATCGCCTTATATTTATTAATAAGTCAGGCGCCAATAAGAGGACTGGTTATAGGAAGTTTGGTTAGAGCCCTATAAACCTTCCTGCAATTAATACAGTATTAATTAAGCGCTCAGAATGGTAGAGTATTTTACCTGTATATTTACTTAACGGCTTTCTCCCTGGGACTCTTATATGGCAAGGCTTAATTACTTCTAAAATATTTAATACCTGGATTAAGTCTTTTATTTTGCCATAATGTATACCTAGTTATACAGTCTTGGTATTAGATAACGCCTTAATACATAAGAGTTAGGTAAGAGAGTAATTATATATATATTATAACTATATAACCTAACTAGGTATAGGAATTTGTGGAGCTCTGCGCTGCCGCTAATATCTCTATTAAGTATCTTCCTCTATACTACCTAGAGTTTAACCTAATTGAGCTTTCCTTTTACGACTTAAAGGCATGGATTTGACTGAACGTTTACTCAATTTAGGACTATAAAAGCTTTGGTACGTTCCTGCAATTTGGATTACAGTGTATAGGAATCCGTTGCTTAGCTTAAGGATACTTTTAATAGGCTAGCTACCTAGTAGAAAACTAGTTAGAAGTGCAATCTTTTAGATTTAGGTAGTGCCCTTATAGAAATTAAAAACTTACTATCCCTTTTAGTTTGCTTGAAAGGTCTTAAGCTTACGCCTTAATTAAGGCAGAAGGCCTGCTATAAGGCTTAACTTATCTACCTATGCCTACTTAGATATTTCTAAGCGGAGCGCCTCTAAGTCATAGAAGTTATTAATAAGTATATTAAGAACAGTCTTAAGCTCTACTATAAGCTTTAGAGTTGCCTAGCTAGGTCGCCTTTTTACCCAATTAAAGAATTTGCGAAGCCTCTCCTCAGAATCTAAGTTGCTATTAATAGGGCTAGTTGGCGGCGCTACCGGCGTTGCCTATATAGTAGCTACTGGCGTTAGAGTTACTAGAGGCTGCTAAGGTGCTTATATAGGTGCCTAGTATGGATTCTATTGCACTCCGGTAGTTATATAATAGGTAGGTGGTGGCCCTTAGGGGGGGTAGTTAGGTTAACCGTAGGGAGGATAATAGCCAAAATCGTCAGCTTCTGCTTGAAAATAGCCCCCCAGCCCATGCGCCCGCCAATCCCCCCCTCTACTACTATTACTACTGCTACCTCCTGTGGCCCCATTCTTGGTTGAAAGGCGTATGGCAAGCGGCGCAGGAGGCTCCTCTTTAGAAGCCTTACTGTCCTTAATTTGCTTACCCCAGGCCTTTAATACGAAGTGGTTAACTGGGTGATGGAAATGGGGTAGCTCTGCATTCCCATTTACCTAATAAGTGCCTCCATTATTTAAACAGATCTTTAATTGGTAGGGCCATTAGAAGGCTACTAAAGGAGCTAGATTTCCTATAAGAACTTCTAATAAAATATTATCGGGTAGAGAAAGGCGCTAGGCAATAGTAGCACTTAATCTACCCTTCTTCTTAGGTATACTGGATATAGCTCCAGCCTTAAGAATATTTAATAGAAGTGTATTTGCTAGCAAGGCTCTCTAGAGCGCCTTAACACCAAGGGCGTAGGGAGAGGCGTATGTTGATATAGTTTCCGGTATAGGCTTTTCAGTTAATGTAACTACCACCTCTACGCGTAGCCCTTTCCTGCCCTCTATATGCCACGTTCTTATAATCTGAAAAAGGTTGTAGACGTGCCTAGTAGAGTAAATGTCTTGCGGTACTATATCGCGAGCTATAATGTGATTGTAGGAAGCTGTTGCCCTAATAGAGTACTTATCCTTAAAGGATCTACCTGCCATATTAGCTTTAACCTCATTAATCCAGGAACCAATCTTGCTAAGAAGCTCTCCACTAACTATACACTGCGCAGAAGTAGAAGCAAGATCTTCCTCTCCTACCCAAGCTTTCTAAATTGCTATATAGTATTAAAATACTACCTTAGGCTCCAAGGGAGCTAGCGAGCTTAAATATATTATAAGAGCTTCCTTAGGTACATCCTTTCGTCTTAGCGGAGGCTTTAAAGCCTTTAAAGTCTTTACTAATTTGGTAGGCTTCTTTTTAGAGGTTAACTTTGGATTTAAACTCTTCTGGCTTAAACGCCTAGTAGGCTTCTAAGTACGCCGAGTTGACTTAGATGCCTTAGTAGCTCTAGCAACTTGTGCAATTTTAACAGCTTTAAGAGCTTCAGTAGCTCCTTGACTTGGTCAAATAACACGCCTACTTACTGTTTTAAAGCCTACTTCCTTATCTGGTGGCTCTTGAGGTGGCTAGTGAATATCTAGATTAACTAGGCCTGTGTTGTCTTTGTCTTCGTCATCTTCGCCCTAATCTAAATCCTTATCTAACTCTTGGGCCTCCTCGTCCTCTTCCTCCTCCTCATCCTTATTCTCGTCCTCGTCCTCTTCCTCCTCCTCATCCTTATTCTCGTCCTCGTCCTCTTCCTCCTCACCAGAACTAAGCGGTTGAAGTGGGCAACGAGCTAGAATAGTACGGAGGCCTACATGTAAAGGGGCAGTAGTATTACGCTTGGTCACCTGAGGAGACTCTGTAGATTGACTGGCAGCTCGTTTTCGAAGGCTATCGCGGTTTACCATTACGCCTGTAACACTAGAAAATTGAGCTATATAAGCAATACAATGTAATACTTAAGCTTTATAAGTAATTAAAGAACAGCAAGCGTAGTATGCGTGGTAGTCATACAATTTGTATGGTGAGATCACCTAAATTCAATGCTGTGTGGGCGGGGCTCGCTTAATTTGATTTTCGCAATACTTTCGCAAAGCATAGTAACCCCTGTTAGCGACTCAGTCAATCAAGGCACGAGCACGGCAAGAGGGTCGCGCAAGCCTGTACAATTAGATTGTCTATAAACGAGGATCCAAAGCTAGAGAAAGGAAAGGAGAAGAAGAGCAGCGCCGCTTAATATTTTATGCGATCTTCGCGTCACGTGACCGTAATCTGCGGCAATTTGCCAGTACTGTAATACTATCCGAGATTGTCTGAAACTGTCTGCGATTGTCCGCTATAATCCACTACCATAATCCACCGTTTTCCACCAGCGCTGTAACACTACCCCCCCCTCCAAAAAAGCCTGCCCTCAGGCTTTATATGTCCGTAGGGTGTTCTTATCTGTATGCTTAACAGGTAGCTTATCATCTTCGCTATACTAGCACTCCATCCACTTGTCTAGATACTTCGGGGGTCCTGGCTTGTTAGGGTATTAGTTATAGAACTCTTTAAGCTTCTAGGGGCAACCTATAAAATTCCAAGCGGGGTACTAGGTTGGGTCTAGATCGTAACCTTTCCATTAGATACGGTATTTTAGCGTTCCTTATACTAGTTTATAGGCTAGTATTTTATTAACTTCCCATTTATTGTCGCTATTAACTTAAATCGGCAGTGGAGGCTCATTCTTTTGTCTAGGTAGTAGGTTATTTATAGCTTTCCATAGCTTATCTGGTGAGAAAACAGGGTGGACTTTAATTAAGTCTAGGAGTTTAACCTTATATAAGTTGCCTTCTTTATTAAGGATCTTATATGGTCCTGCTATCTTATAGTCTAGCTTATAGCTAGGCTATTCTGTCTTCTAGTTCTTTGTTATAACCCAGACCTTATCGCCTACAGTAAAGTTGGGCTCGCGCCTATACTTATTTACCTACTGTTCTATTAATTTCTGGGCCTTCTCTAGGTTCTTATGGGCTACTATTTATACTTCTTCTAAGCGTTTAGCATATTGCTGTGCTTCCTTATAAGATAGTTTTTCGCGTACGGTCTATGGTCCTTCTGGTCTTTCCCAGTTAAAGCTTATATAAGGTAAGTATCCCATTTCTAGCTAAATAGGTGCAAACCCCGTAAAGTTATAGGGTAGGGTTGCCTGGGCGTAGTCTATTATAGGTAGTAGTTTGCTCTAGTTATCCTAAAAGTAGTTAATAAAGGGCCGGAGTCTCTGGTCTAAGTATTAATTTATAATCTCCGTCTAACCATCTATCTAGAGGTGGTATGCTATAGAGAGCTTTAGCCTAATACCTAGGATCCAGGTGAACTCGTTCTAGAAGGCTAATATAAACTATAGCCCGCGGTCAGATATGATAGTATCTAGTAGTCCGTAAATTCGGTAGACATAATAGATATACAGTTAGGCCGCCTCTTTAGCATCAATATTCTTATAACAGGGGATTAAGAACGGGCGCTTACCAAAGCGGTTAACTAGGATTATAACCATATCATATCCGTCGCGGTCCGTAGGTAACTTATAGAAGTCTATAGAGATATACTGCCAGGGGCGTTCTAGTATTAGGAGTAGCTTTAATAGCCCTAAGGTCTTATCTCATAGAATTATAGACCTACGGCAGTCGTCGCAGTTCTATATATAGCGGTTAATATCCATAACTATTCCAGGCTAGTAGTAACGGTCACCGATAATCTTATAGGTCTTATTCTTTTTAGGGTAGGCCGTAGAGACCTAAGCATATACTTTAGTAATAAGCTAAGTCCATAAGTTCTATACCTCTACTACTACTAGCCGTTCCTAGTACTTAAGCAGTCCGTTTTCTAGGGACCATAGGCCGGTAGAATCCTTTGCCTTTTTATAGTACTCCTATAGAGAAGGGGCCGTACGGTTTGCCTGTAGTAGTTTATTAATAAGGTTAAGTTCTATAGAATTAACAGGACATATCTTAGCGCTTAAAGGGTCCGTATTTAGTTCTACCTATATTTAGGGGTTAAGGCATTCTAGTTATAATAGCGTCTAAGTCTATAATAAGATCTTCGCAGCTGCCTAGTCATCTAGGTCCTGTTTACGCCTTATAAGAGCATCCATACGGTTGGTAGCACCTAGCCTATACATAATTAGAAAGTTAAACTAGGATAAGACCTCTGCCTAGCGTACCTGCCAGGCTATAAGGGCCTTTGTTATTATAAAATATTCCAGGGCTTTATAGTCCGAAACTACTTAAATAGGCTTAGGGGCTCCTTCTAACTATATTCGCCAGTACTAAAAGCTAGAGATAATAGCCAGCATTTCTTTATCGTAAATTGGGTAGTTCAGCTTAGTATCTATTATAGTCTTCGAATAGTAAGCAATAGGGTGCCATTTTCCGTTTGTCTGCTTCTAGGAGTAAACGCCAGCTATAACGCCGTCTAAGGCATCAGTTTCTAGCATTAAGGGCTATTCTGGGTCAAAGTGGGCGAGTAAGGGAGCAGAGACCAGTCATTTCTTAAACTCGTCAAAGGCCTGCCTACATACGGTATTAAAGTGAAAGGGCCGGTCCTTATAGGTAAGTTAGCTTAGGGGCTGGGCAATTCTACTATAGTTTTTAATAAAGCGTTGGTAGAAGTTGCAGAACCCTAAGAATAACTACACCCCCTTTACGGTCCTTGGGGGTATCTATTGGTTAATTATAGCCGTCTTTTCTGGGTCTGCCTTAATTCTATTTATACTAACAATAAACCCTAGGTACTTTATACGCTTAACACTAAATTCCAATTTCCTAATATTAGCCTGGAGGCCAGCCTCTTAGAGCCATTATAGGACTTTATAGACATACTCCTCGTATTCTAACTCATTTTTAGAGTAAATTATAATATCATCCAGGTAGGCTGTATAGAAGTCATTAAGGTAGTTAAAGAGTATATTATTTATATATCGCTGGTACGTAGCTGGTCTGTTAGTCAGTCCAAAGGGAAGTACTTTACATTTATATATTCCATAATAGGTCCGGAATATAGTAAGGTCTTCTAATCTAGGGTCTATTCTAATCCGGTAAAAAGCCTAACGGATATCAAGCTTAGTAAAGATTTTAGCTCTACTTATTTAGGCTAGAGTCTTATTAAGTAAGGGCAGGGGGTAGCGGTCCTTGCGGGTTATATTATTAAGTTTGCGGTAGTTAATGCAGAAATAAAGTCCTCCATTTAGCTTCTTAGCAAAGAGAATAGGCGAGTTAAAAGGGGCTTAACTAGGCTTAATAAAGCCCTTATTCAGGTTATTAATAAGGTACTACTTTGTAGCCTATAATTTGGCAGTAGACTGCTAACAAAGGGGGCTATAACTAAGGGTATCTTTCTTGTCTGGCTCAATCTTAATCTTATAGTCGTACGGTTGGTGAGGTAGGAGTATATCGGACGCTGCCTTAGAGAATATGTCCTTAAATTTCTAGTATTAACAGGGCAGTTTCTGTTCTACTAGCTCCTTATCTATAAGCTTACTTTCCTATCCACTAAGCTCGCTTTCCTTTTCCTTAATTATTCGATCGATTTTATATAAGCTAGTGGTAAAGGCAACGGTATTAGGTTAGACTAAGTTCCGGTAGAATCCTACGGCGCCAATATAGTAGATATCAACTAGGGGAAGGTCTATAAGTTTCTTTATAGACTTTTATCAGGCCGTATTTTGCGGTATAGGGTTTATAGTCTTCCTTAGCTCACATTCCATTTTCCATAAGTTGTCCTTCCAGTCTATTAGTTTAGTATGGCGTCCGGTATTCCTAGCCTTCCTTTATAGCTGCGTAGGGCCTAAGTTCCCTACAGGGGACTTAGCTAGGTCACTACTAATTTCCTAGATCTCTAGTACAGGTAGCGTAACATAGGTAGTCTAGGGGCGGTATAGTATATGAATCCATTACAGATTAAGCTGTACATCTTTCTCAAAGGCCTAGTCCCTACGCATAGCGTTGGCCTAGTAAATAGTATCAATCTAGGGCCATATAAGGTTTTCCATTATAATACTAATTTCTTTTATAAAGGAAGGGGTTAGGGGTAGGGATTTAGGCTAGATAAGCCGTCTACTCCATACGTCAAGCTATAAGCCGTCTACTCCGTACGTCAAGCTATAAGCCTAAATAGGCTAGCCATTTTCTTCCTAAGATCATATCGTGGCTTCCTAGGTCTGTAATAAGAAAGGGGACGTTATACTACCTTTGTCCATTAACACAGAGGTGGATCCGTAAGATAGTCATAATAGGTGGTCCTATTTGTCCGTTATACCCGCGAATAGGAACTAGTTTAGGCAGTTCCTTAAAAGGCATATTTAAAAATTCAGCTAGCTTTACGGCGCACTAAGTGTCTATTAAGGCAAAGGCATTCGCTCCAGAGTTAGCTAAAGCGGAGGTTAAAACTTAATATCCATTACAAAATAAAGTATAAGGGATAGTGTAGCTTCTTCCACCAACTAGCTGACCCAGATTAATATATAATATATCAATTCCTTTTAACCCTAGAGAGGAGTCTTTCTCTAGGGTTCCTCTTTTTCCAACTCCGCACTATCCTCCTAAATTAACAGAACCTCGCCCGTTTTTGCCTTTGTCTAGCAATTCTTTGCAAAGTGGTCTTTCTGGCCGTATAAGAAGCAAGCTCCTTAATTACTAAGGGCCTATTTACGGGGGTTGTTATACGTGGGCTAAGTGTGCGCTAGACCCGCAGTAGGACTAGCTGCACGGCTAGCTGCTAAATTAATGGCGGGCTGTGCGGCTGGTGCTATAGGAGTTGCAGATTATGCCGGAGTGTTACGGGCCATTTATATAGTGCTTATGGTCTGGTTTAGAGAGTTTCTAGCTTTATACCACTTAGCTTATGCCTTAATTCAACGGAGGCCTTGGTTAATAGATAGGCAGTAGTCTATAAGTACCTTTAGCGTCTATATAGTAGTAAAAACTGGCAGTATGGCGCGCTGTAGGTCTAGGGTAAGCTTGTTAAAGAGATCTAGCATTAGGTCTTTATGGGGAATTTGGGCTTAGCCAGCTAGGTGCAGAAAGCGGGTCTAAAAGGCTAAAAAGGTCTCCATTGTCTTTATATTAAGAGCTTTATAATCAAGGCGGGCGTTCTGTACCTTAAAGGGGTCCTCGTAAATAGAAGACAAGTAGTTAATTATCCTATCTCTAGAGAGGAAGGGATCTGCCAAGTCCTAAGCGTATCACGGACATAGGTGCGTCTGTGCATCTCCGCCAGTACGGCCGAAGACGTAGGCCATCTTAGCTTAAGTAGTGGGGAAGTGGTCCGCATTAACTTTAAGCTTATCCTGCAATTAAAGCTTCCAGTTATTAAATGTGGGGTTAGTTCCGTCTGTAAGTAATAGGGGGTCTGCAACCTTCGCGGACCATAACGATGCTAATGCTATACGTTAGGCTAGGGCCTTAAGGACTATAGCAAGTCTCTAGGTGTCTAATAACTCCTCGCTAGGTATAGGGGTGTCTCTAGTTTTAAGCAGCTCTTAAAGCCGTTTAATTTTGGCATTAGCTGCTGCTAGTTCTTCCTAGGGGGTCAAGACGGTAACTATTTCACCATTGGAGGTATTTACGGGTCCTATAGCAGCTTTGCCAACTACTGTATTTCTTGGCATAGTGGTAGGGGTATTGGGTAATTTCTAGTGTTTGTTTATTTCCTAGGGGGTCTAGTCCATGCGTGTCCTATTCTTAGGTTTCGCGTTCTGTTTGTGTTCTTTTGGTTCTTAGGGGTCTGTCCTATCCTTATGGTCCTATTTTATGTCCTTGTCCTATTCGTGGCCTTATAGATATATTTAAGTTCCTTCTTAGGAAAGAAGAGTAGTAATAAGCTTTGGATAATGTTAGTGACTTAGTTAATTGAGGCACGAGCACAGCAAGAGGGTCGCGCAAGCCTGTACGATTGGATTGTCTATAAACGAGGATCCAAAGCTAGAGAAAGGAAAGGAGAAGAAGAGCAGCGCCGCTTGATGTTTTATGCGATCTTCGCGTCACGTGACCGCAATCTGCGGCAATTTGCTAGTACCGTAATACTATCCAAGATTGTCTAAAACTGTCTATAATTGTCCGCTATAATCCACTGCTATAATCCACCGTTTTCCACCAGCGCCGTAACAACCCCCCTTAACCAGCATATTAATATATTTAGATTTAATGGCAAACGCACTATCTTAGGCTATATTACCTATGTAGTATTCCTAAGACTCTAATACCTAAACCATAAAGAACTAATTAGGCTTTTTATTACCACCCTAGGTTACTTAGTAATACTTAAACAACCTTAAGCTTCTATTTACTACCTCCTATTATAAGTAGAAGTGCCTTATAACTTACTGCTTAGACCCTAAACCAAAATCTAAAAAATCCACTAGAATCTATTAGTCTAAAATTTCTACTAACGTCCACCCTATACCTAAAAAGTCTACCCAATTCTACTAAGAACCTAAAAATTATACTAAACTACATAAACCGACCCTAACTACTATACCACCCCAAACCAAGCAGAAGCCTAAACTTAAGCTTAATATACAAAAGTACCAAAAGAACTGGTATTCTACTATAAAAAGGATACTTAAAGAACCTAAACCTAAATCTAACACTAACTCCGTACCTAATACTAAATCTAAAGTTAAACAAAAAATAGTAGATAATTAAAAGGAAGTTATTAGCTAGCAACTTACCCCCCTTTTTACGGATATCTGCATAATTAGAGCTACCCTATTAGTATAACTCGCCAGGAAACCTAAACACACAATCTTCGCTGTTATAATAGCTAATATTAAAAAGGCCCTAGTACTAAAGAAGCACACTAACCCTGCCACAAAAGTACCAGTATGCCATTATAAGCATCTAGAAGTATTTTTATAAAAGGAAGCGAATAAGTTAGCAGAGCACTAACTATATAACTATAAGATTATACTTAAAGAAGGAAAACAGCTAGGATTTAGACCCCTATACAGAATGTTTTAAAATAAACTCCAAGTACTACGGAAGTACTTAAACAAATACCTAAATAAAGGATTTATTAGAGCAAGCTCTTCGCCTATAGCTATACCTATAATCTTTATTAAGAAACCTAGCGGCGGTCTACGCTTCTATATAAACTACCAAGCTCTTAACGCTATTACCATTAAAAATCAGTACCCGCTCCTATTAATTTAAAAGACACTAAACCAATTAAATAAGGCTTACTACTATATAAAACTCAACCTTATCCACATATTTAACCGTCTCCGTATTATAAAAGGAGATAAATAGCTCACTGCATTCCATACTAGGTATAGACTATTTAAATACTTAATAACGCTGTTTGGCCTTATAAATGCCCCAAGTTTGTTCTAATACTTTATAAATAATACCCTATAACCTTACCTAGACATTTTTTGTACTGCTTATATTAATAACATCCTAGTATACAGTAATAACCTAACTAAATACAAGAAACATATTAACCTTATCTTAGAAGCCTTATATAGAGCTAGCCTATAATTAGATATAGACAAGTACAAATTCCATAAAATAGAAGTCCTGTACCTTAGACTTATTATTTCTATAGATGGCATATAAATAGACCTAAAGAAAATTAAAGTAATTATAAACTGGTAAGAACCTAAGAACGTTAAGGATATAAGAGCCTTTATAGGATTTGCTAACTTCTACTAATAGTTTATTAATAACTTCTCCGCCCTAGTCTTACCCCTTATAGCTCTAACCCAAAAAGATAAAACCTTTATCTTTAATAAGAAATATAAAAAGGCCTTTACCTATCTAAAAGTCATATTCACTACTGTACCTATACTCTAACACTTTAACCCAAACCAAAAGAGTGTTATAAAAGCCAACTTATCTAACTACGTTACTGGAGGCATTTTATCTTAATATAACAAGGAAGGAGTACTACACCCTATAGCATACTTCTTAAAACAACTAAGTCTAACTAAATATAACTACAAAATCTATAATAAGGAATTATTAGCTATTATTAAATGTTTTAAATAATAGTAACCTAAACTAGAAGGCGCCAGATTTCTAATTAAGGTCCTTAATAACTATAAGAATCTATAGTACTTTACAACTATGAAACAGCTAAGTTATTATTAAGCCCGCTAGTTAGAATATCTATCTTATTTCCAATTCTTAATTATATACCACCTAGGCATTTAAGGTTAAAAACCTAATACCCTAACCTAATATTTATAAGATATACCAGCATAGAAAAAAGCGCGTACCTACCGCAATTAAACCCTACTTCGCCCTAAATTATTTAATCCCCTAGCTAAAGACCTTACAGTATATATCCTTAAAATAACTAATTAATTAGTCAAATATATTATAATTAATAAATACCCAAATAACGAGTTTATCTAAAAGACACTTAAGCTAATTTAAGATGGCGTTAGACGCTCTAAAAAGATCTCTCTAAGTAAATATAAAGCTTATAAAGACCACTTATACTACTGGAACCGCCTAGTTGTACCTAACCATAATAAACTTAAGCTTAAGCTTCTTAAACACGTATCTATCTATCGCAGTCACGTAAGCGGATATTTAATTTTTGTATAATTGGGAGGCGCAGGGCTATAAGGTCGCTCTAGGGCTAGTTCTTAGCAGTTTTGCTAGTACCTAGCACTTAAATCTGCTAAGGATTTGCCCTAAAGCGGCCAGATGTCCCCAAGCGAAGCTCCTGCGCCCAATAAGACATTACCGCATTCTGCCATATTCTGCCATGTTGTCGTATTCTGCCAAATTCTGCTATATTGTCGCATTCTGCCAAATTCTGCCACATTGCCGTATTCTGCCAAATTCTGCCACATTATCGTATTCTGCTATATTCTGTAGACCCTAAGTAGTAAGCCAACCAATCAGGATTTTCTATGCCCGGCATGGAAAATCACTATTGGCTTGCTTACCACTAGCGCCTTAGCGGCCGTCTTGACATCTTGACCTGCTACCTAGTAATCCTCACGCTAAGAGCGGTATACTACGCTAGAAGTAAGAGTTAAGGCGATAGAGGTTAGTGGTTTTAGTCCTAATATATAGGCGAAAGGCTTCTGATAACCACCAACCTAGCTGCTAAATTTGCTAATGTGAATACCCTAAATCTTTAGCGAACTGGGCAGCGCCCCAGCGGAAGGAGTGGTTTAAGTAGCTACTTAGGTTAATCCCAGCAGCTACTAGACGGGAGGAAAGGATCTTACGAACCCCTAGAGAGGCAAAGGGTTTACTATTAAGACTGAATAAGGGAGAGTTAAGGGGTTAAGGGTCCCTATTAAACAGCTTCGTTATAGCAGCGACTGGGCATAATGGGCTACCTACCGCCGCGATAGCGATATTAACGCCCTAGTGTTACTTATCAGCTTTGCTCTATTTAAGGCGGAATGTCATCCTACCAGGCGTAAAGGTGATATTATGTTAGGTGGCCTTTTTTGCTAGGAAGGTCGTTTGGTTCTTAAGCTCCGCCGTAGTGTATATAATCTCGCCCATCTGTAAAAATCTAGCAAATGCGAGGGTAAATATGGCATCAGTGTTAACATCCGGTAGTAATAGGCCATGTGTTACTACCTGGGCTAGAATGTCCCTAGTAATAGGTTACTTGTCCTTTTTTACTGAGGGAGAGATAGTGGCTGCTCCGGCGAGTAGTTGGTGTACTATAGGATCCTTAAATGCTGTAATTAAGATGCTGTAATCTACGTGGCGCGAGCGAATTACGGAGACGTAGGCTTATAAGGTTTCGGCCTTAAGCCTACCTATCTGTGGCTGGGAGGTACCAAACGTGCGGCGGGCAATCCATTCGCCTAGTTCACGCGGCTTAGCTGGGTAAGGGGAGACTCCTTTAAGTGCGTAGTATAACTCCTAGCTATTAACTGCTGAGGAATAGTTCCTACGGGTTACTAGCGTAAGGCCGTGCCAGAGAAGGAGCGCGTAGAGGTTGGATGGCGCGTTAACATTATCTTTAAAGTTTATAGGCGGTTGTGAGTAGTCCGTTAGGTTTACGGCACCTATTAAAAACTTATTAGCTTTGGTAGTAATAAATTAAGGGCCTAGTGTGGGTAGAACTGGTGGATAGCCGCGGCCTGGAATTAAGATAGTGTATTAGCTAAGCTATTTAAATCACCTAGGATCCACTTCGCGGATATTATAATATTGTAAGCTATAGCAGCTAGCATAATCTTACGGAGCGATTTGTTTGCTATGCCACGGATAACAGTCTTCTTAATACCCTAATAAACCACCATGCTATTAGTGTAAATGGATAGCGCGCTATGCTACTAGTTAGTAGACTATAGATTAAATGCGTAGGTAATAGTATACATCTCTTTCGGATTAATATGGTCTACTTATTAACTGGGCTTAGGTAATATGCTAAACGCCTAAAATTAAGGGAGGTTGGCTATATACCACTGCTAGTTATCCTTGTATTTAAGTTCCTTGAAGAAGTAAAAGCTGCCAAACCTAAACCGGGTAGAGGCGTTAATAAAGAGATAAATGCGGGCACACTTAACGTTGTTAAAGAACAATACCCCATTACTTATAGTAAGTAGGTTAAGCTAGATATATAAGTTACTTCGCAACTTAGTGCTAAATTACCTAGGTTTATGCTTATTTTCTAGAGTCTCTGGCTAAGCAGTAATAAAGATCTAGAGGGATCTAGAGTAAGATTAACCAAGTCTGATTACATAAGCGCACTATATAAGGTAGCCCACAAGCTGCTAGGCTTAAAGGAACGATAATAAGCCGTATTAGAGTGCGGTAGTGACTTTCTTAATAGCGCGTGATTGTTTCTGTGGCGATAATCGCGTTTGCATTTATATAGTATTAATAGTGTATCCTAGAACCTTAATAATAGTTCCTACTATGTCCTTAGAGCTATTTCGAGGGATACCTAGGGAGTTAGTGACAGAGATATAAGTCTGGGTAATAGCCGCTAAGTTGTTTGGGTTGGTAAGGATAAAGATAAAGTCGTCTAGGTAGTATTCCACCTTATAAGGCAGTTGTAAATAGAGTATCCAGTGCAGGCCTTCCGCGAAGAGGTTAAATATAAGCGGCGCAGTTTAAAGACTAAAGGATAGGCAGTATTCCTAGTAGGTAATACCTTCCTAGGAGAAGCCCATTAGTGTTCTTGCCCTATAAGATAGGGGGACTATACGGAACGCGTCTTTAATATCTCTTTTGAGCAGCAAATATCCATAACCTGCAGAAATAACGTGGGCTTAAATAGCGGTAACTATAGTGTATACTAGTGCTCTATATTCTTCTGGGATTATGTTATTAACTAAAGATGCTAGTGGAAAGGAGAGATTATAAATTCGGCAGTATCCTCTATCCGATTTTAGCACTAGGCTAAGAGGTAAGACTATAATAGGCCCTGTTGCGATTCTAATATATCCTTTTTTAAGGTCTGATATTATCTTCTTAGAGATAAGGTCGGCGTTATCCTAAGAGGAGTTATGGTTCCTACAAGATCTTAGGGTAGGAATAGATTCAGCTCCTATCTCGCAGCTATAGGTTAGGATGCCTACTAAGATGGCTAGTAGATTGCCTGGGTAGTTGGATAGAAAGGAGTGCCATGCTAAGATCCTTAGGGGCGATAGAGAGTAGTGGAGAGCCTTCGCCTTTATAAAGGTAGGGAATAATGGTAACGTATTAGGCCTAGGTCCTAGGCGTATAATTAAAGTTAATATTATTGTTAGGCTAGACCCTACTTCGTAAGATTCGCCTTGCTGTTCCTAGGCACAAGCTTTGGATAATACGGTATAATCTTTACCACACTTTAAGCACTTGTGCGGGTATTTGCAAGCTGTATTATTGCAGCCTCTGCTGTTAAACTTGCGGCAGGTATTAGAGGTATAGGAGGTATCCAACCTAGGTCTCTTTAAGGCGGCAAAGCTGATAGTACTAGACATTGTAAGGTATGGCGCTATATACTAGGCTGGCATTTGCCAATTGGCGGGCTCTAGTTGGCCATTGGTTATTATAAAGGTGTAATAGTTGAGTGCTAAATCGAGTATACAACCTACCTAGACATACTGGGTTAATAAGGTGCGAATTATATTTATCCAGAGAAGCATGCTAGCAATAAGGTCTAGTGGGCATGTATAGAGGGTGCCAGTAATAACCACGTAGTTAGTAAAACCTTTAAACCAGACACCTTTATCTGCAAATAGCTTCCTATCTGCCTTTGCCTTTCTTGTAACTAGAGTACTATTCTTAATCCGTGTCTTGTCGGCGATCTTAATTCGAGCGGTATGGACTTAAAGGCGGGCGAGGTTTACTAGATTAAAGGTACCCTTAAAAATATCCAGGTAATTCCTTTTTATAACGCCAGGAAGGCGGAGCTCGAGCAACTTTACGCTAGGAGGGAGAGGCTCACCAAGGACATCAGCTGTAGCAGCTGTTGCGGTGGCTTATAAGGCCGAAGCGGCCAAGCCTAACTGTAATTGAGCCATTCGAGCTAGGTGGTATTCATACTAGCAAGCCTCCTCCGCTAGGCGGGCTTTATGCTCTTCCTTATACTTCTAAATCTCCCTTTTGTCTTAGGCTTGTTCCCTTTACTCTCTAGCAATTTCGCGCTCTTCTACGGCAGCGGCGCGTATATCAGCTTTGGACGGCATTATAGAACTAATAGAGGAGGGTGTAACGGTTGTAGACAATAGTGTAGTTAAGGTAGGTCATCCAGGTGGGTTTACTTGTTGGGATTGTATACGCGTACGAATATCCCAGTTGGTTATAAGCGGTAATAGCGTTATAAAATAATTCTCAAACGAATAAATGATAAATAAATAATGAATATTAATGAGTTCAGCGATATAAAAAGCAAATTAGCCATATAGTGACTGCGTTTAATATTCGCGAATATTGCAGGAGGTCTCAGCATTGTGCGTTGCTGAGATAGATACTGCCAAGCAATATATAGACGCTAGTATATAACCTACCAGTAGCCGGCCACCTAGGCTATAGAAAAACCCTAGAACTACTCTAACGGGAGTACTACTAGCCGAATATATATAGTATAATACGAAGGTATATCTCTAGCTACTATACCTGCTAATAAGCTAAGGCTTTATATAAGACATACAACGGCTTTTTAAAGCCACTACCTATTCTAGACCAAAGATAGAAGGATATCTTAATTAACTTTATTGTTAAACTCCCTGTAAGTAAAGGCTATATAAACATTATAGTAGTTATAAACCGACTATCTAAAATGAGATACTTAATCGCCTGTCCTAATATATTAACACCTACTGTTACCCAACTGTTCCTAGATCACGTGTAGAAACTCCACGGACTCCCTAAAACGATTATCTCCAATAAAGGCAGCTAGTTTGTCTCTACGTTCTAAAAAGAACTAACTACCTAACTTTGTATTAAAGCACTATTATCTATAGCATACTACCCAGAAACGGATGGTTAAACGGAACGTACAAATGCTATAATGGAACAATATATTCGGATATACACGTTATATCTATAGGACGACTAGATGGACTAGCTTACATTCGCTAAGTTCACTATAAATAACTCCGTCTTAGAAACCACAAAGGTCTCCCTATTTCTGGCCAACTACGGCTAGCATCTACAAATGGGTTTTAAACCCTTTAGTAATATTCCTTACCTAGCTTATTAGGCCTTATAAGTTACAGAAGTAAACAAATTTATAAAAAAGATAGAAGAACTATAAGAGTTCCTTATTAACAAAATAATATAGGCCCAATCTGTCTATAAAGCCGCAGTAAATAAGAACTGAACCCTAGCACTAGTCTACCAAATTAGTAACTTTGTCTGGCTAAATATAAGAAATCTAAACATAAAACAACCTACTAAGAAACTTAATTGGAAGAACGCTGGCCCTTATAAGGTTAAAAAAGTTGTCTTTCCTTATATCTACCAACTAAAGCTCCCTAATACGGTTAAAATCCACCCTGTATTCCATACGTTAGTCCTCTACCCTACCACCCCTATATTAGACGCCCTGCCTAGACAGATCTAAGACCCTCCCCCACTAGTTAAAGTAGATGGTAAGGATAAGTACCTTATTAAAAGAGTTAACAATATTAAGTTTAATAAACGGAAACGCAAATATATATACCTTATAAAATAGAGAGGTTTTACTAAACCCTTATAGGAACCTGCTAACTCTATAGGACTTATATAAGCCGCAGAAGACTTTTATAAACTCCACCTAGAACTACCACAGCCCTATCTTGCAGATGCTCGAGTTTAAAGGGGGGGTACTATTATGGGACACCCCCGTAACACCTTATATACGTCCACCTGTTTCTACTAACTAAATAACCAAAGACTAACTATAAGACGGCAATCTAATAGCAATCTACCGTATTCCGCCGCAATCTGCCGTCTCTACTATTAGAGTTGCTAACTGGTAACTTTAAGGACCTCTAACTGCTGAATTCTGCTAAGTTCTACTAGAACCGCCACCTAAGCTCTACCCTGCCTGTGTATAGCATAGTACCCGTTAACCTAGCAACTAAGCGAACATTATATACCCTTTTTCCCCTGTTTCCTACTTCCTTTTCCTTACACAACGTCTTAACTTTATTACGCAGTTTATGTATATAGCTTAATAATATCTACTTCGCTATATATTATCACCGCTTATGCTCGCTCCGTGACACTTCTTTAGTGTATAGATAAGGTTAATAGTAAGAGTAAGAGCGTAAGAGGATATTTCTAATATAGTAGGTATAATTATTAAGGTTTTTAATATAGGGAAGATTAATTTTTAGTGGCGTTTTTTTAATTATATATAACACTTATAAATATACTAAAGGCTTTAATCTCTTATATATAGGGTGTCTTTATTACTATAAAGGCGCTAGCAGTAATAAAGACACCTTATATTCTACTAATTATCTATATCTTAGAAACTTCCTTTAAGCTATATATAACGCTTATTTGCCCACTTCTTTAAATCCTTTTATAGCCGCCTTGTAACACCTAATTTAACACCAGCCTTTATAAGCTCCTTAATAGGATCAGCGCTATTAAATTTATTACATAGGAGCTCTAAGTCCTATCTTAAATCGCGGACGATTTTATATACTACCTTAAAGTTAGCCTTCTAGTTAAGATTACTAGATATACTCTACTTTTAATATACAAAGAACTTCTCCAAATCCTTCGCGTGGTTAATACTATATAGGCAGCGTATTAGTAATATAGGTAAGAATAATAATGTCAGTCAGCTTACTAGTATAGGAGTTTACTAATTTAGTACTAGGCTTATAGAACCAACATAAAAGTAGTTAACAACGCCTAGAGTACTAGTAGTAGAGCTCTTACCAGAGGCTAATTGGTATACCCTTTTACTATTATTTCCTCCCTTTACTACTCTCTTAGCAAGCCGCGTAGCAAGCCTATAAAGTGGATTCTAAATATTCACAATACCTTACTAGATACTAGTTACCTATTCTCTTAAGTCCTTATCTATTAATTTAATATCTACCTAGCCAAGAATATAGCACTAATTAACATTTAGGCAGCGCTTCTTATAACGCTAATATTTAGTAAGCTCAACCTATAATCCTATAGCGTTACCAGTAGGAGATACATAAGGTGTTAAGCTCCACTCCAAAATTTATAAGGGCGTTAAAACTTTACCATAGAGTTAATTAAGCATTAACGGATAAGAGCTAACTCTAGAGTAAGAGGCCACTAGTTAATTTGCAGCTAGGGTATATATAATTAAGAGGTTAATAGTAAGAGCCTTAATAGCGCCACTTCTATTAGTATACTTCGCCTATAATACAAGCTAGGTATCAATCTTCTACTACTAGGCTACAACCTTAACTTCTATAATATTAAATTTAACGTCACAAACGCCTACGTACTAAGTGTTGACTTTAGCCTTAATTGGCTAGAGCTTAATGCAAATACCTTACTTTTAACAATGTAGCTCTCTCTTATAAATAGGAAAGACTTAGAGTTGCTAAAGATTATAAAGCTAAAGGCTTATACTAACAAGAGTCTCAGTAAAAGGCAAATCCTTTAGGTATTGAATTACTATATTACAATTGTAAGTAATAAACACACCACCGCTTCTCCTCTCTATATCACCAATCTCACTCTTAAAACGCAGGCGAGGCGGCGGAATTAGCTTATCCTTATACTCACTGAGTGAGTGTGAGCGAGCCCTTGGGGGTGAGCAAGAGGCTAACGTTGAGCGAGTAATTGGAGGGGTATGAGCCCGAGGAGCACAAGCAACTTCCTAAGAGGGCGTGGCTTGATATTGTGGTGTTAATACTAGCGGCTCTTGTGTCGAATACGGTGACTTATAAGATCTTGACTGAGGCAATCTACCAAGCTGACTTTGGCAGTATATACGCCAACCTTCTGCCTCCTCCTCAGCGGCCTCTGCTGCGGCTTCTGGATTGTTATCTATTTCCTTAAGCTCCTCCGATGTAAAACCCGGCTGAATGGTGTTGTATTTGCGTCTTGGCGGCTGTTGTATTATATTCGGGATATAGCTTGCTATGTCACTTTGGACTCGTTTGTTTCTTAACCTATACTAGTAGGGGGGGCGTCTAACGCATTAATGTTACCCCCTTGTAGTAACTGTAGCGAGCGCCTATACTTAGCTGTAAGAACCTTACTATTGAAGGACTTAAAGCTATTCGCGATCAGCTTTTCTCCGCAGTGTTGTAATCTTTATTAGATACCGTAAGGTTTCCACCCATACTATATTCACAATATGGCTCCGCAAATAGGCCCATATTAGCACGCCCTAATTAAGGATCTTCTTTAACTTGGAGTAACCTAAGCAGAGTATGCCTTTGTTACTAGTTGTATAGTTCGCTTAATTACGTTAATTAGAAGGAACTTACGGATATTTAGATTAACTTAGGCGCCTTTAAATGGTAAAGGTGGCCAGTCTATAATAAGTAATTAGATAATTATAGTGGTACTAATACAGCTAGAGGAAAAGCCAACTCTCTTTAGTAATAAGATAAAGTGGTTAATCTATAATACATTTAATGTTATAGTAAGCCGCTATATAATATTTTAAGAGCTCTATTTAGCTAACTAAATAAGAAAGCGGGTAAGCCAATTAAATCCTCTAGTTATAGAGCTTAGAGAGTAGCTTACGTAAAGTAGTGTTACTAGATAGCCCTTAAGCGCAGCGCTTACAATCACAATATATTTTTCACTATTATATTACAGTATACCGCCAATTAACTGGTGTTTATAGATAAGTTAGGTGTAGATTTAAAGACAGGTATATAGAAGACTGGCTAGGCTTCTTATAGTATTGCACTAGTTTCTTATACACTATATAATTAGGGTAAGATAAGGCTTAATATACTGCCTGCGTATATAATTAACGGCATACTAGTAACTTTAGTATATAAAGGCTTAATAAATAGTAAAGGCTTTAAGTTCTAGGTGGCAAATACTCTTCTACTATAATATAATCGCTTTCCTACTAAGCAATTAGTAGTTATTATAGATAACGCCAGCTTCTATTACTTAAAGAGGATATAGGCTCTCTTTAACGCCTTTAGTATTAAGCTTATATATCTGCCTATATATTTACCCAATTTAAATCCAATTAAAGAGTTTTTTTTTTAGAGAGCTAAAAGCTTTTATTTAGCGGGAGTGGTTCTCTTAGACAGAGCACCCTAAAAGCTTTAACTATAGCTTTAAAGCCTTTCTTCTTTAGAGTATAGATAATGTTAGTAGTAAGAGCGAGAGCGTAAGAGGACATTTCTAACATAGTAGGTATAATTATTAAGGTTTTTAGTATAGAGAAGATTAATTTTTAGTAGCGTTTTTTTAATTATATATAATACTTGTAAATATACTAAAGGCTTTAATCTCTTATATATATATAGGGTGTCTTTATTACTATAGAGGCGCTAGTAGTAATAGAGATACCTTATATTCTACTAATTATCTACATCTTAGAAACTTCCTTTAAGCTATATATAACGCTTATTTACCTACTTCTTTAAATCCTTCTATAGCCGCCTTACAACACCTAATTTAACACCAGCCTTTATAAGCTCCTTAATAGGATTAGCGCTATTAGATTTATTATATAGGAGCTCTAAGTCCTATCTTAGATCGCGGATAATTTTATATACTACCTTAAAGTCAGCCTCTTAGTTAAGATTACTAAATATACTCTACTTCTAATATATAAAGAACTCCTCTAAATCCTTTACGCGGTTAATACCATATAGGCGGCGTATTAGTAATATAGGTAAAGATAATAATATTAGTTAGCTTACTAGTATAGGAGTTTACTAATTTGGTACTAGGCTTATAGAACTAATATAAAAGTAGTTAATAACACCTAGAGTATTAGTAGTAGAGCTCTTACTAGAGGCTAATTAGTATACTCTTCTACTATTATTTCCTCCCTTTACTACTCTCTTAGTAAGCCGCATAGCAAGCCTATAAGGTAGATTCTAAATATTTATAATACCTTGCTAGATACCAGTTACCCATTCTCTTAAGTCCTTATTTATTAATTTAACATCTACCTAGCTAAGAATATAGCACTAATTAATATTTAGGCAGCGCTTCTTATAACGCTAATATCTAATAAGCTTAACCTGCAATCCTATAGCGTTACTAATAGGAGATATATAAGGTGTTAATCTCCGCTCTAAAATCTATAAAGGCGTTAAAACTTTACTATAGAGTTAATTAAGCATTAATAGATAAGAGCTAACTCTAGAGCAAGAGGCCGCTAGTTAATTTACAGCTGGGGTATATATAATTAAGAGGTTAACGGTAAAAGCCTTAATAGCGCCACTTCTATTAGTATGCTTCGCCCATAATATAAGCTAGGTATTAATCTTCTGCTACTAGGCTGCAACCTTAACTTCTATAATATTAAATTTAACGTTACAAACGCCTGCGTACTAAGTATTAACTTTAGCCTTAATTAGCTAGAGCTTAATGCAAATACCTTACTTTTAATAATTTAGCTCTCTCTTATAAATAGAAAAGACTTAGAGTCACTAAAGATTATAAAGTTAAAGGCTTATACTAACAAGAGTCTTAGTAAAAAGCGAATCCTTTAGGTATTAAATTACCATATTACAATTATAAGTAATAAACACGCTGCTACTTCTCCTCTCTATATTACTAATCTTACTCTTAAAACGCAGGCGAGGTGGTGGTGGAATTAGCTTATCTTTATACTTACTAAATAAGCGTAAGCGAGCCCTTAGGGGTGAGCGAGAGGCTAACATTAAGCAAGTAATTGGAGGAGTATAAGCTTAAGGAGCACGAGCAACTTCCTAAAAGGGCGTGGCTTAATATTATAGTGTTAATACTAGCGGCTCCTGTGTTAAATATAGTAACTTATAAGATCTTAACCGAGGCAATCTACTAAGCTAACTTTAGCAGTATAGACGCTAACTATTACGGCGCTGGCACATTGCCGCAGATTGCCGCAAATTGCCGTCACGTAATGGCAAAGTGCCATTACATAACCAGAGAATTGTATATAACTTTAAGCGGTGCTTTTATTCTTCCCCTTTCCTTTCTCTAGCTTTAGATCCTTGTTTATAGACTACTAATTATATAGGCTTACGCGTCCCTCTTACCGTACTTGTGCCTTAATTAACTAAGTCGCTAACATTATCTAAAGCTCGTCACTACTCTCTCTTCCTAAGAAGAAACTTAAATATATTTATAAAACTATAAATAGAACAAGGAAATAGAATAGGACCCTAAGGACATTACTAAAACCAAAAGAACATAAATAGAACGCGAAACCTAAAGAATAGAACACGTATGGACCAGAACCCTAGAAAATAAACAAACACTAGAAATTACCTAGTACCCCTACCACTATGCCAAGAAATACAGCAGCTAGTAAAGCCGCTATAGGACCCGTAAATACCTCTAATAGTGAAATAGTTGCTGTTTTAACCCCCTAGGAAGAGCTTATAGTAGCTAATACTAAAATTAAATAGCTCTAAGAGCTGCTTAAAACTAGAGATACCCCTATACCTAGTAATAAATTATTAGACACCTAGAGGCTTACTATAGTCCTTAAGGCCCTAGCCTAATATATAGTATTAGCATTATCGCGATCCGCGAAGGTTATAGACCCCCTATTGCTTATAAATGGAACTAACCCTATATTTAATAACTAGAAGCTTTAACTATAGGATAAGCTTAAAGTTAATACAGACCACTTTCCTAATACCTAAGCTAAAATAGTATACGTTTTTGGCCGCACCAGCGGTGACGTATAGATATACCTATATCCGCGATACGCCTAGGACTTAGCAGACCCCTTCCTCTCTAAAGAAGAGATAGTTAACCACCTATCTTCCATTTATAAGGACCTCTTTAAAGTATAGAACGCCCAGCTTAATTATAAAAGCCTAAATATAAAAACAATAGAGACCTTCTTGGCCTTTTAGACCCGCTTTTTATACTTAGCCAGATAGGCTTAAATCCCCTAGGAAGATCTAATGCTAGACCTCTTTAATAAACTTACCCTAGACCTATAGCACGCTATATATTACGGCGCTGGTGGAAAATAGTGGATTATAGTAGACGTTATGGTAGACACAGTCACGTAAGCTCACGTAACTTAAGGACCGCTTAAAACTTCAAGCAGCACTACTATCCTTCTCCTTTCCTTTCTCTAGCTTTAGATCTTTGTTTATAGACAATCCAATTATATAGGCTTGCATGCGTTCTTCTTGCTATACTTATGCCTTAATTAATAGAGTTGCTAATATTATCTAAAACTCGTTACCACCCTTTCTTCCTAAAAAGGAACTTAAATATGTCTACAAGACTATAAACAGAACAAGGACACAGAATAGGACCCTAAGGATATCACTAGAACTATAAGGACAGGACAGGACTAAAAGAACACGAATAAAACGCGAAACCTAAAAATAGGACACGCATAGACCAGAACCCCTAGAAAATAAACAAATACCAGAAATTACCTTAAACCCCTACTACTATGCCAAGAAACACAGCAGCTGGCAAAGCCGCTATAGGACCCACAAATACCTCTAATGGTAAAACAGTCGCCGTCTTAACCCCCTAGAAAGAGCTTACAGCAGCTAATACTAAAATTAAACGGCTTTAAGAGCTGCTTAAAACTAGAGACACCCCTATATCTAGCGAAGAGTTATTAGACACTTAAAGACTTGCTATAGTCCTTAAGACCCTAGCCTAATGCATAGTATTAGCATTATTACAATCCGCGAAGGTTACGGACCCTCCTTTACTTATAGACGGAACTAACCCTATATTTAATAATTGGAAGCTTTAACTATAAGATAAGCTTAAGGTTAATACGGACCACTTCCCTACTACTTAAGCTAAGATAGCCTATATCTTCGGCCGTACTGGTAGGGACGTATAGACGCATCTACGTCCGCAATACGCCTAGGACTTAGCAGACCCCTTCCTCTCTAAAGAAGAGATGATTAACTACCTATCTTCTATTTATAAGGACCCCTTTAAGATATAAAACGCCCGCCTTAATTACAAAGCCCTTAATATAAAAATAACGGAGACCTTTTTAGTTTTCTAGACCCACTTTCTATACCTAGCCGGCTAAGCCTAAATTCCCTATAAAGACCTAATACTAGACCTCTTTAATAAGCTTACCCTAGACCTATAGCGCGCTATACTGCTAGTCTTTACTACTATATAGACGCTAAAGGTACTTATAGACCACTACCTAGCTATTAATTAAGGCCTCCGTTAAATTAAGGCACAAGCCAAGCGGTATAAAGCCAGAAACTCTTTAAACCAGACTATAAGCGCTATAAGAATGGCCTGTAGTGCCCTAGCGCAATCAGTAACTTCTACAGCACCAGCTATATAGCCCGCCGTCAGCTTAGCAACTAGCCGCGCAGCTAGCCCTACCGCGGGTCCGGCGCATACTTAGCCTATATATAGCAACCCCTATAGATAGGCCCTTAGTAATTAAGGAGCTTGCTTCTTATATGGCCAAAAGAACTACTTCGCCAAGGACTGCCCAATAAAGGCAAAAATAGATAAAGTTCTATTAATCTAGGAGGATAGTAAGAAGTTAGAAAAAGAGGAACTTTAGAGAAAGACTCCTTTCTAGGGTTAAAAGGAATTAACATATTATATATTAATCTGGGTTGGCTAGTTGGTAGAAAAAGCTGCACTATTCCTTATACTTTATTTCGTAATAGATATTAAGTTTTAACCTCTACTTTAACTAAATTTAGAGCAAATGCCTTTGCCTTAATAGATACCTAGTACGCTATAAAGCTGGCTAACTTTTTAAATGCACCCCTTAAAGAACTGCCTAAACTAGTCCCTATCCCCCGGTATAATGGACAGATAGGACCACCTATTATAACTATCTTACGGATCTACCTCCGTGTTAATGGACAAAGATAGTATAATATCCCTTTTCTTATTATAGACCTAGGAAGCTATAATATAATCTTAAAAAGAAAATAGCTAGCCTATTTAGGCTTATAGCTTAATATATAGAGTAAACGGCTTATCTAGCCCAAATCCCTACCCCTAACCCTTTCCTTTATAAAAGAAATCAGTATTATAATAGAGAACCTTATACGGCCCTAGATTAATACTATTTACTAGGCCGATGCTATACATAGGGACTAGGCATTTAAGAAGGATATATAGCTTAATCCGCAACGGATCCGTATACTACGACGCTCCCAGACTACTAACGTTATGCCGCTAATACTAGGGACCTAGGAAGCTAGTAATCAGCCAGATAAACCAGGCCCTATATAGCCGCAAAGAACAGCAAGGAATATTAGACGCCGTACTAAACGGATAGACCGGAAAGATAACCTATGGAAGATGGAACAGGAGCTAAGGAGGGTTATAAGCCCTTAACCGCAAAATACAGTATATAAAACGTCTGTAAAGAAACCTATAAACCTCCCATTAGTTAATATCTGCTGTATTAGCGCTATAGGGTTCTACCAGAACTTAAAACAGCCCGATAGCATTGCCTTTACGACTAGCTTATATAAGATTAATTAGATAATTAAAGACAAGAAAGCCCTAGCCTATAACTAGCTTAGTAAGGAAAGTAAGCTTATAGACAAGAAGCTAGTAGAACAGAAACTACCCCATTAACACTAAAAGTTTAAGGACGTGTTCTCTAAAGTAGTATTAGATATACTCCCGCCTTACCAACTATATAACCACAAGATTAAGATTAAGCCAGATAAGGAAAACACACTTAGCTATAGCCCCCTTTGTTAGCAGTCTACTGCCAAGTTATAGGCTATAAAACAGTACCTTATTAATAACCTAAATAAGGGCTTTATTAAGCCTAGTTAAGCCCCTTTTAACTTACCTATTCTCTTTACCAAAAAGCCAAATAGAGGACTTTGTTTCTGTATAGACTACCATAAACTTAATAATATAACCCGCAAGGACCGCTACCTACTGCCCTTACTTAATAAGACTTTAACCTAAATAAGTAGAGCTAAGATCTTTACTAAGCTTAATATCCATTAGGCCTTTTACTGGATTAGGATAAACCCTAAATCAGAAGATCTTACCATATTTTAAACCTGCTACAGAATATATAAATATAAAGTACTTCCTTTTGGACTAACTAATAGACTGGCTACGTACCAGCAATATATAAACGATATACTCTTTAACTACCTTAATAACTTCTATACGGCCTACCTAAATAACATTATAATCTACTCTAAGGATAAGTTGGAATACAAAGAGCATATCCATAAAGTCCTATAACGGCTCCGCAAGGCTAGCCTCCAGGCCAATATTAGGAAATTAGAATTTAGTGTTAAGCATATAAAGTACCTAGGGTTTATTATTAGTATAAACAGAATCAAGGCAGACCTGGAAAAGACGGCTATAATTAACCAGTAAGAACCCCCACAGACCGTAAAGGGGGTATAGTTATTCTTAGGTTTCTGTAACTTCTACTAACACTTTATTAAGAACTATAGTAGGGTTTCTCGGCCTCTTAACTACCTTACCTAAAAGGACCGACCCTTTTACTTTAATACTGCGTGTAGACAGGCCTTTAATAAGCTTAAGAAACGGTTAATCTCTACTCCTTTACTCACCTACTTCCACCTAGGATGACCCTTAATGCTAGAAACGGACGCCTTAGATAGCATAATAGCTGGCGTCTTTTCCTAAAAGTAACTGGACGGAGAATAGCACCCTATTACATACTACTTAAAGACTATAATAGAGGCTAAGCTAAATTACCCTATCTATAATAAGGAAATGCTGGCTATTATCTCTAGCTTTTAGTACTGGCGTGTATAGTTACAGGGTACTCCTAAGCCTATTTAGGTAGTTTTGGATTATAAGGCCCTAGAATACTTTATAATAACTAAAGAACTTACGGCCTAGTAGGTACGCTAGGCAGATACCCTATTTTAATTTAACTTCCTAATTATGTATAAGCTAGGCACTACTAACCATATAGACGCTCTTATAAGACGTAAACAGGATATAGATAACTAGATAGCCGTAAAGATCTCCTTACAGACCTAAACACTACTACAACTAGAGCACCTTAACCCCCAAATATAGGTAGAACTAAATACGGACCCTTTAGACGCTAAGATTTATCCCATTAACTCTACGGAACTTAACCTTATTAATAAACTATTACAGGTAAACCGTACGGCCCCTTCTCTATAGAAGTACTATAAAAAGGCAAAGGATACTACTAGCCTATGGTCCCTTAAAAACGGACTGCTTAAGTACCGGGAACGGCTAATAGTGGCAGAGGAACAGAATTTACGGACTTGGCTTATCGCCGAAGCACATACTTAGGTCTCTACGGCCCACCCTAAGAAAAATAAGACCCGTAGAATTATTGGCGACTACTACTACTAGCTTGGAATAGTTATAGATATTAACCGCTATGTATAGAACTATAACGACTGCCGTAGGTCTATAATTCCATAAGACAAAACCCTAGGGCTATTAAAGCTACTCCTAATACCAGAACGCCCCTAGCAGCATATCTCTATAGACTTCTATAAGTTACCTACGGACCGCAATAGATATAATATAGTTATAATCCTAGTTAACCGCTTTAGCAAGCGCCTATTCTTAATCCCCTATTATAAGAATATTAATGCTAAAGAGGCGGCCTAACTATATATCTACTATGTCTACTGAATTTACGAACTACTAGATACTATTGTATCTAACCACAGGCTGCAGTTTATATTAGCCTTCTAGAACGAGTTTACCTAGATCCTAGGTATTAGACTAAAGCTCTCTATAGTATACCACCCCTAGACAGACAGTTAGACGGAGATTATAAATTAATACTTAGACCAGAGACTCCAGCCCTTTATTAACTACTTTTAGGATAACTAGGACGAACTACTACCTATAATAGACTATGCCTAGACAACCCTACCCCATAACTCTACGGGGTTTGCACCTATTTAGCTAGAAATGGGATACTTACCTTATATAAGCTTTAACTGGGAAAGACCGGAAGGACTATAGACTATATGCGAAAAACCATCTTATAAGGAAGTACAGCAGTATGCTAGACGCTTAAAAGAAATATAAATAGTAGCCTATAAGAACCTAGAGAAGGCCTAGAAATTAATAGAATAGTAGGCAAATAAGTACAGGCGCGAGCCCGACTTTACTATAGGTAATAAGGTCTGGGTTATAATAAAGAACTAGAAAATAGAACGGCCTAGCTATAAGCTAGACTATAAGATAGCAGGACTATATAAGATCCTTAATAAAGAAGGCAATTTATACATGGTTAAACTCCCAGACTTAATTAAAGTCTATCCTGTTTTCTTACTAGATAAGCTATGGAAAGCTATAAATAACCCACTACCTGGATAAAAGAATGAGCCTCCACTACTAATTTAAGTTAATGGCGATAATAAATGGGAAGTTAATAAAATACTAGCCTATAAACTAGTATAAGGAACGCTAAAATATTATATCTAATAGAAAGGTTACGACCTAGACCTAACCTAGTACCCCGCCTAGAACTTTATAGGTTGCCCCTAGAAGCTTAAAGAGTTCTATAGCCAATACCCTAATAAGCCAGGACTCCTAAAGTATCTAGATAAGTAGATAAAGTGCTAGTATAGCGAAAACGATAAGCTGCCTATTAAGCATAAAGATAAGAACACCCCACAGACATAATACGGACATATAAAGCCTAAGGGCAGGCTTTTTTAGAGGGGGGGTAATGTTACGGCGCTAGTGGAAAACGGTGGATTATGGTAGACGTTATGGTAGACGCAGTTACATAAGCTTACGTGACTTAAAGACCGCTTAAAACTTCGAGCAGTGCTGCTATCCTTCTCCGTTCCTTTCTCTAGCTTTGGATCTTCGTTTATAGACAATCCAATTATATAGGCTTGTATGTGTCCTTCTTGCTGTACTCATGCCTCGATTAACAGAGTCGCTAACACTATACTGCCAGTTTATACTACCGTATAGACGCTTAAGGAACTTATAGACTAATGCCTAGCTATTAACTAGGGCCTCTATTAAATTAAGGCACATGCTAAGTGGTATAAGACTAAAAGCTCTGCTAACTAGAATATAAGTATTACTAGAATAGGCTATAGCGCCCTAGTAAGATCTATAACCCTTATAGCACCGGCCATATAGCCTACCGCTAATTTAGTGGCTAGTTATGCAGCTAGTCCTACTATAGGTCTAGCGAATGCTTGGCCTATATATAGTAACCCCCGTATATAGGCCCTTAGTAATTAGGGAGCTTGCTTCTCTTACGGCTAGAAAGGCTATATTATAAAGGATTGCCTAATAAATATAAAAGTAGGCGAGGTTCTGTTAATCTAGGAGGATAGTATAAAGTTAGAAAAAGAGGAACCCTAGAGAAAGACTCCTCTCTAGGGTTAAAAGGGATTAACATATTATATATTAATCTAGGTTAGCTAGTTAGTAGAAGAAGCTGCACTATCCCTTATACTTTATTCTATAATGGATATTAAGTTTTAACCTCTGCTTTAGCTGACTTTAGAGCAAATGCCTTTGCCTTAATAGGCACCTAGTGTGCTATAAAGCTGGCTGATTTTCTAAATATACCCCTTAAAGAACTGCCTAAACTAATTCCTATTCACGGGTATAACGGACGGATAGGGCCATCTATTATAATAATCTTGTGGATTTACCTCTATGTTAACGGACAAAGGCAGTATAATATCCCCTTACTTATTACGGACCTAGAAAGCTATAATATAATTTTAGGAAGAAAATAGCTAGCCTATTTAGGCTTATAGCTTAATATATAGAGTAGACGGCTTATCTGGCCTAAAACCATACCTCTAACCCCTTCCTTTATAAAAGAAATTAGCATTATAATAGAAAACCTTATACGGCTATAGGTAAACACCGTTTAATAGGCTAATGCTATACGTAGAGACTAGGCCTTTAAGAAAGATATACAGCTTAATCTATAATAGGTCCGTATACTACACTGCCCTTAAAATACCGATATTGTGCCACTAATACTAGAAACCTAGGAAGTTAATAATAAGCCAGCTAGCTTAGGCCCTATATAGCTATAAAGAACAGCAAGGAATATCAGACGCTATACTAAATGTATAGACCAGAAAGATAACTTATAGAAGATAAAATAGGAGCTAAGGAGGGTTATAAACCCTTAGCTATAGAATATAGTTTACGGAACGTCCGTAAAGAAACCTATAAGCCTCCTACCAGTTAATATCTATTATATTAGCGCTATAGGATTCTACTAGAACTTAATATAGCCTAATACTGTTACCTTTATAACTAGCTTATATAAAATTGATTAGATTATTAAAGACAAAAAAGCTCTAGCCTATAACTAGCTTAGTAGGAAAAGTAAGCTTATAAATAAGGAGCTAGTAGAACAGAAACTACTCCGCTAATACTAGGAATTTAAGAACGTATTCTCTAAGGCAGTATCTAATATACTCCCGCCTTACCAACCATATAACTATAAGATTAAGATTAAGCTAGATAAAGAAAACACCCTTAGCTATAGCCCCCTCCACTAGCAATCTACTAACAAACTATAGGCTACTAAGTAGTACCTTATTAACAACCTTAATAAGGGCTTTATTAAGCCTAGCCAAGTCTTCTTTGCCGTACCTATTCTCTTTATAAAAAAGCCTAACGGTGGACTCTGTTTCTGCATTAACTACTATAAACTAAATTATATAACCTATAAAGACCAATATCTACTGCTCTTACTTAAAGAAATACTAGCCCGTATAAGTAAGGCTAAAATCTTTATAAAGCTTAATATCCGCTAGGCCTTTTACTAGATTAGGATAGACCCTAATTCTAAAGATCTTATTATATTTTGGACCCGCTACGGATTATATAAATATAAAGTACTACCTTTTAGACTAACTAATGGACCGGCTATATACCAATGGTATATAAATAACATACTCTTTAACTACTTTAATAACTTCTACACAGCCTACCTAGATAATATTATAATTTACTTTAAGAATAAACTGGAATATAAGGAGTATATCCGTAAAGTTCTATAATAGCTCCGCAAAGCTGGTCTCTAGGCTAATATTAGGAAGTTAGAATTTAGTATTAAGCGCACTAAATACCTAGGGTTTATTATTAGTACGGACGGAATTAAGGTAGACCCAGAAAAAACGGCTATAATTAACCAGTGGACACCTCCATGGACTATAAAGGGGGTGCAATTATTTTTAGGTTTCTGTAACTTCTACTAACGCTTTATTAAGAACTATAGTAGGATTACCTAGCCTCTTAACCGCCTTACTAGGAAAGACCAGCTATTCTACTTTAACGCTATATATATGCAGGCCTTTAATAAGCTTAAAAAATGGCTGGTATTAGCTCCCCTACTTGCCTACTTTAACCTAAAACGGCCCTTAATGCTAGAAACTAATGCCTTAAACGGCGTAATAGCTAGTATTTTCTCCTAAAAGTAACTGGACGGAGAATGGCACCCTATTATATACTATTTAAAGACTATAATAGATGCTAAGCTAAACTACCACATCCATAATAAAGAAATGCTGGCTATTATCTCTAGCTTTTAGCACTGGTGTATATAGCTAGAGGGGACCCCTAAGCCTATTAAGGTAGTTTTAGATTATAAGGCCCTAGAATACTTTATAATAACTAAGGCCCTTACAGCCTAGCAGGCACGCTAGGTAGATATCCTATCTTAGTTTAACTTCTTAATTATATATAGACTAGGCGCTACAAACTATACGGATACTTTTATAAGGCGTAAATAGGACCTAGGTAACTAGGCGGCTATAAAGATCTTATTATAAACCTAAACACTACTATAACCAGAACACCTCAACCCCTAGATATAGGCAGAACTAAGTATAGACTTTTTAGGTGCTAAGATGTATCCTATTAACCCTTTAGGATTTAACTTTATCAATAAATTGCTATAGGCAAACTATATAGCCTCTTCCCTACAGGAATACTGTAAAAAGGCAAAGAACATTACCAGCCTATAGTCCCTTAAAAATGGATTACTTAAGCATTAGGAACGGCTAGTAGTAGTAGAGGAATAGAACCTACGGACTTAGCTTATTACCAAAGTATATACCTAGGTCTCTACGGCCTACCCTAAAAAAAATAAAACCTATGGGATTATTAGCAACCGCTACTACTAGCCCAGAATGGTTATAGATATTAACCGCTATATATAGAACTGCGATAACTGCTATAGGTCTACAATTCCACAAGATAAGACCTTAGGGCTATTAAAGCCACTCCTAATACCAGAACGCCTGTAACAGTTCACCAGCACTACGCTGAGACACAAGATCGTCGGCTGAGAGGCTCCGAGACACAATCGACGCTACCCTCATATGTCTCGGATACGGTCAAATATTGAGTCATAGACTACGGAGTTCCGGCTCTACTTTCATGTATTTAGTTTACTTGATTTCCATAGATTTACAATTAAGTCGCTCATGCGAATCTTCACACTTGCACTGTTACAACGCCCCTAGCAGTATATCTTTATAGACTTCCACAAGTTACCTATAGACCGCGATAGATATAATATAGTTATAATTCTAGTTAACCACTTTGGCAAGCGCCCGTTTTTAATCCCCTATTATAAGAATATCGATGCTAAAGAGGCGGCCTAACTATATATTTACTATGTCTACCAAATTTACGGACTACTAGATACTATTGTATCTAACCACAGGCTATAGTTTATATTAGCCTTCTAGAATAAGTTCACCTGGATCCTAGGTATTAGGCTAAAGCTCTCTATAGTATACCACCCCCAAATAGACGGTTAGACGGAGATTATAAATTAATACTTAGACCAGAGACTCCGGCCCTTTATTAACTACTTTTAGAATAACTAGGGCGAACTACTACCTATAATAGACTATGCCTAGGCAACCCTACCCTATAACTCTATAGGGTTTGCACCTATTTAGCTAAAAATGGGATACTTACCCTATATAAGCTTTAACTGGGAGAGACCAGAAGGACTACAAACCATACACGAAAAACTATCTTATAAGGAAGCATAGCAGTATGCTAGACGCTTAAAAGAAGTATAGGCAGTAGCCTATAAGAACCTAGAGAAGGCCTAGAAATTAATAAAATAGTAGGTAAATAAGCATAGGCGCGAGCCCAACTTTACTATGGGCGATAAGGTCTAGGTTATAACAAAGAACTAAAAGATAGAACGGCCTAGCTGTAAGCTAGACTATAAAATAGTAGGACTATATAAGATCCTTAATAAAGAAGGCAATTTATATAAGGTTAAACTCCTAGACTTAATTAAAGTCCACCCTATTTTCTTACTAAATAAGCTATAGAAAGCTATAAATAACCTACTACCTAGATAAAAGAATAAGCCTCCACTACCGATTTAAGTTAATGGTAACGATAAATAGGAAGTTAATAAAATACTAGCCTATAAACTAGTATAAGGAACGCTAAAATACTATATCTAATAGAAAGGTTATAATCTAGACCTAACCTAGTACCCTGCCTAGAACTTTATAGGTTGCCCCTAAAAGCTTAAAGAGTTCTATAACTAATACCCTAACAAGCTAGGACCCCTAAAGTATCTAAACAAGTAAATAGAGTGCTAGTATAGCAAAGATAATAAGCTACCTGTTAAGTATATAGATAAGAACACCCGACAGACATAATACGGACATATAAAGCCTAAGGGCAGGCTTTTTTGGAGGGGGGGGAGGTAATGTTACGGCGTTAGTATATTGCCGCAGATTGCCGCAAATTGCCGTTATATAATGGCAAAGTGCCATTACGTAACCAGAGAATTATATATAACTTTAAGCGGTGCTTCCGTTCTTCCCCTTTCCTTTCTCTAGCTTTAGATCCTTGTTTATAGACTACCAATTATATAGGCTTGCGCGTCCCTCTTGCCGTGCTCGTGCCTTGATTAACTAAGTCGCTAATACTAACCTTCTACCTCCTCCTTAGCGGCCTCCGCTGCGGCTTCTAGATCGTTATCTATTTCCTTAAGCTCCTCTAATGTAAAACCCAGCTAAACGGTATTGTATTCGCGTCTTGGCGGCTATTATATTATATTTAGGTAATAGCTTAACGGCAGTAGGGGTCTAGGTAATAAGGAGGGAGGAAGGTAGCTTTGTCAAGTTTATTAAAAAAGACTCTTGCCTGTTAATTAAGCCGCTACGTATTTTAAAAAAGGATGCATATTAAGGGTAAATTAATAATAGTACAACATGATTTTAGGTGGATATTACGGCTTTAGTAGGTTATGCAAGTTCTATATGGCTTCAATTTGTCACGAAATTCACATAGATGAGTTCATTGATGAAATGGGTTGATTGATTGATGATCTTGTATCGTGTCTTTTTGACCTTGATCTGACGTGTCTTTAGTGACGTGTCTTCGTGCACGTGACTCGTGCACGTGACCCACGCCTTTAAAGAATATAGATTATCTAACATACCCCCTTAGCTTTAAGCTCTTTAAGGTTAAAGCTAGCCACCTTCTTGTGTCCGTTAATAAGTTAATTAAACCGTAATCTTATCTAAATCCTTCCATCTTGCTCTAATACTGTCCCTTAGGTCCTCTAGTTACTTCTCCTTATCTAGCTGCTTCTTAATATCCACCATCCCGATTATATTAACAAAGCTTTAAAACCTCTGCTTGGGCAGGGCCTTTATAAATCCATTAGTAATTATCTTCTTTGTTACTATTTATTAAAATTATACTTGTCTTATTGCGTATTCCTAACATAGCTAGTATTAATAGATGTTAACATGTTAGAGCTTTATGATTAGCTTTACCGTGTCTTCTATAATTAGTTAGAGCGTTTATGTGTTATTACATTTAATAATTAAGGGCTTGTTTAGGCATAACGTTATTGCTTTAAATAGCCTACTAATAAAGATAGCTTCCTTTACTGTCTATAATAGGGTTAACAACTCGGCTTCTATACTTGACGTCATTACCATACCCTGCTTGTTTGCTCTCCAGGCGATCGGCCCCCTAAATAGCTTTATAATATATCCTTGCGAGCTCTTTCTGTTAATGGAGTTGTCCGCAAATAATGCATCGCTAGTATAGATAAATAATTGCGCTTTACCTCTACCGTCTCTTCTATCGTCTTGTCCTTTGTCGCGTATTCCTTTATCTCTCCCTCTACTATTCGTTCCTTCCTTGTCTCCTCTATAGTAAATTGCTCTGCTCCTTATGCCATATAGGTACTGGATTACTCTGTCTACCGCTTAATAGTGCTTTTAGTTTAGGTTCTAATTAAACCTTACTAGCTGTAATACTACAAAAGCAATATCCGGACGCGTTATAGTGGCTATATAAAGTATTAAACCCATTTTTCTCTGATATAGCATTGTAGAAGCTGCTTCTCTTAGTAGGGATATAGGATGGACTAGTAGGTCTATATTAGGGGACGGAAGCGTTAGACGGATCAATTGGTAATTAGTAGGGAGGAGTTTAGATTCTGCTATAGGAGTGTCTAGAAGACGCCCTATAAGATCTATCTTATACTAATTAGCTATCTTCTTAATATAGGCTTCCTGGGATAGCTATAGGAGCCTCTAGCTACGATTATATAGCACGCGGATTTCTAGGAACCATTTTAGCTCGCTAAGAATACTTATCTAGTATTCCTTACATAGCTCCTTAATTGCTTCTTAAGCTTTCTTCTTATCTATCTTTTAGTAGCAGAAGACAATATCATTAACATAAAAGAAGACGACTATTCCACCTTTTAGTATAATATATGGCTTCTAAGGTACCTCTTTAAAGCCTAATTCGTTTAATAAGCTCGTGAGATTCTTCTGCTATAACAGTGGTAATTATTGTAGTCCGTATAAGGCTTTTCTTAAGCGCAGTACTTTGTCTGTCTTTCCTTTGTTAAACCCTAGCGGTAGCTTTATATAGACGACCTTATTAAGATCGTAATAGATAAACGCATTAACTATATCTATCTATATCGTCTCTAGGTTGAATTTTGCGGTAATTGCTATAAGGGTTTAGAAAGTTGTACTAGCTAATATAGTAGCTCTTATAGGTAGGTCTCCTAGGGCCTATTAATTTCTATATACTACTAAGCGTGCCTTGCATTTCTAGAGAAATCCATGCTTATCCATCTTGTAGATAAATACCTATATTAAGCTAAGGACCTGCTGTCCCTTTATATACTTCTTATCTGTTTCTTAAAACGACCTTATTTAATAATAGGATTGGAGGTAGGCTCGTTAAGCTTCTTAGAACTAATCTTAAAGAGGATACGTATTAAGGTTACGGATTAACTAAAGTGGCGGAGGTAAGTTCTTCCTATATAATCTAACATTATGTGTTCTGCCTGATTTTAGCTTGCTGTTATTAAGTTAACTATTAAGGTTAAACTTCCTTCCTGCTAAGAAGGCGCCTTAATAGGCTAACGTGATCCTTTTAGTAATAAAGTCTTTAAACCTATTATTACTAGCTTCCTTAAACAAGTCTTTAACTAAGTTATTAGACACCCCCTAAGTGTTAAACGCATCTCCTGCTTAATAAGCGACGTCTTAATTAGTACCTTATACACCTAACTTTATAGGATACTTAACGTAAAAGGTATATAGAGATTCTTCGTCTTCTTCTATTGGAGGTGGTGTATAGTACGTATCTTTAAGAGCTCTTGCAAGCTTAAGATCTGCTAACTTATTAAAGGTTTAAACTAGCTTATTAACATCATCATCGTCTTCCTCTTAAATTAACGGTTTAAATATTTCTTTATTATCTTCTAGAAGGACCTTATTCTTAGTTAGGGTATTAGGGAGTTAAATCTTCTCAATTAGCATATCTAATTTAGCGTGTAGGTCCTTTAAGATGTCCATTCGCTTGCCATTAAAGAACGTCTTTTTATCGAAGATAACGTCCCTAGTAGAGATAATAATACCTTTATATAGGATCCAGATCCTATAGATATTAGTAGAGTTATAGCTAACGAGGTAGCCGATATAGGCTCACGGATCTAGCTTGCTTAGCCTTTTCTTCTTTAGCTAGGCATTTAACGTCATCGCGTACGCCCCACAGCCGTAGGCTTTTAGGTACGCTAGTTGCGGCTTTCTTAACCTATTAGCTAGGAAGGTATAGAACCTCTTATATAGCGATTTCCAACCATTGCTTTCCTGTGGCGTTTAATCTTGAAGGTAGACTGCATAGTTAACTATCTCGTTCCATAGGTTATGTGGTAGATTAGCAGCAATTCTTATTACTTATGCTCTCTTAATAATTACACCCCCTAAGCGTTCGGCGGTACTATTCTAAGCTTAAGTATATAGCGCCAAAGGCTTAAATATAATCCCTTATATTTGTAGCCATTTAAGGGTTCTCCTTCTCCCTAGCTTATTATCTAATCTAATAGTATTAACCTTAAGGTTATACCTCAGACAAATCTATTAGATAAAATCTTTAAGTACTTATAGTGTCTCCTTCTCTTCGCTATGCGTTATTATAAAATACGGGAAGGTTCTTTCTAAGAAGGTGTTATAGATAAATATAACTTATACAAATCCAGTATGCGCTTCCTTAAGGTCAGTCCAGTTAATATAGAGGTTAAGATAGGGTTTATTAATATTCCGTTTTAAGAACCTTCTTAAGACCTAACGCTTAATTTTGGCGAGACTATAATATTAATATTCTATTATCTTTAGGCCTTAAAGCTTAACTCCTAAGGCATTAAGACCTAGATAATAAAGGCTTATAGGTTCTAGATAACCTAGACGCAGGTGCCATAAATATACATCACCTTTTAAGTCTAGATAAACGTCTCTTAACGATACTCTGCGCTTCCGTTGGCGGCGTAGCAGTCGGCTTATATTAAACGCTAATAGACTTCCTAGTTAGACGTATTTAATAGTCTATTATCTGTAACATTCTTCCATTTAATATAGGATTGTGTTATTCCTCTAAACTAGCAGATTATTATCTCCTTTATTATCCCAGTAGAACCCTCGTTTTTAAAGTAGACGGAACAACACTAGATTCGTATTAAAGTCTATATAAAAGGCAACGTCCTTAAGACGTAGGGTTCCCTTACTCTTGTCTAGTTTTGTAACCTAAATAGTGACATCGCTATAACCTAGTATAGGCACTTCTAAGCTGCCGGCAATAATATATTCGTATTTTAGAGCTTTCCTAAAATTGTAAAAACAAGAGAGGTTATTAAAGATATAGAGAGTGGTTCCTAAGTCAAGAATAGTCAATAGCTTTAATAGATGGAGTTAACCGGTATAATACAATTCTAGGAATATCGCATTGGCTTCTCCTTTAATTTTAACTATCTCCTATTATTGTTAAGCTTTATTAACCTTTAATTCCTTAAGCTTAAGTTATTCTACTTGGGTAGCTAGATCCTTGTCTTACTCTACCTTTATAAGCACCCTTTTTATATATATACCTACGGCTTTAAATCCCTTAGGCCTTTTGCTCTTAAATAGATACCAACAGTTAGGAAGGGTATATCCCCTTATATTGCATACTAGGCATTTAAGGTTCTTTAACCTTTTAGAAGACGTCTCTTTAGTTAAATTTATACCTACCCTTTTTCGGCTACGAGATAAGCTATTCCCTTTTCCTTTTTAGACTTTAGCAGTAATAGAGATACCCTCTTTAGGCTCTCCTGTAAAGTCTATATTAAATACACTCCCTCTCGCCGTCGTAGGTACGGCTTTAGAAAGGTTTTGGAATACTTCTTATAGCTCTATTACTACTTTACGGTATTCTAATAAGGGAGCCTTTTTAGTATCATTTGCCTACTTTATATATAGAACAAAATAGGTTTCGCTTATAGGTTATATTGCATTTACAAGGTCTATTAGCCAGATCCTATTAGTTATCTATAGAAGATTATACTTCTCTACTATCTTTATCGCATGCTCCTATTGGTTAAGCCACTAGGTAACCTTTATCTACTTAAGCCCCTTAAGTGACTTTGTATACTGCAGCTGTACCTTCCTTATTATAAAGTTCTTTGAGGGCTTAGTGTCTTCTTTTAAACAAATTAGCCATTCTTTGACTATAAGGGAAGGGTTAAGTAGTAGCTTCTTCTAAATTAATACTGTGGACGTGATCTAGGTGCGTATTTATTACAGATGCTCTTCCTGTTTTAGGAAGTACTTCATGTCCTAGTCATAGTATTGTCTGCTATTCTTGTACGCTTTCTGTTGATTCGTCAAGAGCTGTGCATATAAGGTTGCATTCTTATTAAAATCAGTGACTTCTGGATAGGCTGATTCTTATAGTAGAGCTTATTAAGGTGCTACATTATTTGGGTTAACGTGGGCCCAAATTCGTTTGTCCACAAGGGCTTGTAGTTGCTATAGCCATTATTCCCAGTCTTCTGGCTTATTAAGGATGATCGTCGTCGACGAACTCGACGTTGGTAGAGTCATTTTAACTGATAGGCAAAGGAGGAATTAAGATGGTATTTTGTCGTTAGGATTGTCCTTATCGTCAGGATCGTCCTTATTATCAGAATCGTCCTTTTAACAATAAGGTAGAATTTTGTAGAAACTCGTGGAATCTCGTGGAATCTCGTCCTGTGACGATTGAGGTAGGATTTCTGTCAGAGTCTGCGTCTTAACGATAAGGTGTCAGAGTCTAACAATGAGGTAGAATTTCTTCAAATAATTAAATAATAGCTAACTAGCTTCTTGAGTCGGCGGACCGGGCTTATAACTGTCATAAAGTTCAAATAGATGAGTTCATTGATGAAATGGGTTAATTGTTTGATGATCTTGTATCGTGTCTTTTTGACCTTGATCTGACGTGTCTTCAGTGACGTGTCTTCATGCACGTGACTCATGCACGTGACCCACTCCTTTAGAGAATACAGATTATCTGACACTTACTATTCCTCGTTATATAGTTCTACTAGATCCATCCTAGACCGTGCCTGTATTAACCAACTAGCTTCCTGCGACTCTTCCCCAAGTAGTCATAACATCGTACTTAAAGCGTCCGTAACAGAATACCCTTACTAATATAGATTGGGTTAATATTAAACGCCTAATTAAGATCCTAAGGCCCTTTATATAAGTGTGAGGTAACAGGTTCCGCACTGCCTAGCCACGGCATAAACCCTAAAAGGAAAGTAAGTGACTGGCTTAATGCCAGGTATGGCTATGCGGAACAATACATATAGGCGAGGTAACTTCGTCACCTATTAAGCGTATAAAAGGTAACGCTAATACGCTTAGCGTTAAGGGCTCTTATAGTGCTTTATAGAAGTTAATTACTACTATAGAACTTCTTTACTAAGATCTTTAGTAAATAAAGTAAGAGCTTAATAATAAAGCTAACTTAGGGGTCGTTTGGTTGCAATTTAACGCTTTTAAATATAAACTAAAAGTCTGGTAGAAAGAACGCGTTCCTTCCCGATTTAACACGCGTCTATAGCTCTACGAGTTGTATAGACGTGTGTAATCTAAAGCCTTTAGATTTAAATAAGGAGCTTAAGGCTTCTTTTTAAACTAACACTAAGACCTTTAGTTTAGATTCTATATATAGTAAATTGCGTCTAGTTTTAGTGTGTTTTTTAGGCAGTCAGAGGAATATTAAAAATTTGTAGCTAAGGTTAAGTTAAACTGGAATTTAACCGAATAGTCGCCTTAGAATCAGATTAGAGTTTTAGATTAACTCTATTCTAAAGCCCTTATTCTAATCTAAACTTATAACTAAACAACCCCTTATTCCTAGGGTTAGACATTAATATAGTAGTTTAAAAATTTAATAAATACTATAATAAGATAAAGAAAGATAGTCTTTTCTACTTTATTGCGGTAATACTCTATCCTTTACTTAAGTATGGCTAGTTCCGCAATAAGTGGCGAAATTAGCCTATATAGTAGAAGTACGTAGAAAAAGCTATAGAGGAAGTCTTTAATACCTATATTAATAAGCTTACTAATAAAGAAGATAAGAATTTTACGAAAGAGCGCTAATAGAAGGTCTTTTATTATAACGGTGCTAGAGCGCGTCACCTGCTACTTTCTAGGCATCCTACCAAATTCTGCCAAATTCTGCTAAGTCGCTATTGGCTCGCTTACTACTAGCGCCTTAACAACCCCTTTATATCTTGCCAGTCTCTACTAGTCTTCTTCTCCTCCTTAGCTTAGTATTCTTATATGGTAGTAATCTACAAGCTTTAGTTTAGAAGCATTTATATAAGCCCGTTACATTATACTAAGCTCCCCCTATATTGCCTAGGAAGGCCTTAATAATATCCTACCCTAAAAAAAGACCTTTATCTGCAATAACGCGTTAACGCGTTATACTTAAACAGTAAAAAACTTACACTACTACGCCTAAGAAGGCCCTAATAATATCCTACTTTATAGGCCAGACTATACTTAACCTATATCCCTAAAAGAACCCTAGAATTAAAACTAAATTATATAATCCTAATAACCCTTAAAAAGCCAACAATAGTACCTAAAGCGAGCTTATCTAAAAAACCTACCTCTACTTAAGAGGAATATAAGATCTAGTTAGGATTAGAAATTAAAGACAATAATAACGTTATAGATATATATGGGCAGATTTATGCCCTTACAGCTAATTAGAAGGTTAATTGTCTTTAAGCCTAAAGTATATAAGAGACTCTAAAGGAGATTTTAGAAAGCCTTACTGCCTTATAAAACAGCCTAGCTTGTAACCAACTACTACTACCATGTCAAATGTCATCTTATAACTCACTACCGTGCCTTTTGTCATCGCATATCTCACTACTCATTTCTATTACCTATTCATTACCTATTACCAACTAAGTGGCAATGTCGACTTAGTGGCTAATTAGGTAACAGTTACAAATTATCGTCAGCGTCTCCGTCAACCTTTGCTATGTATTTCGTGTATATAGTACACCTGATTTCCATAGATTTACAATTAAGTCGTTTACTCAATTCTCCTACACTGCAAAGCTTATATAGCTTCCCCTTTATAAAGCCTTAGTTAACCTATTTACTTAACCAAATATAATATACTAAAGAGTATAGATATAATAATAAAACAATTAAAGTCCATTAAGCTCACTAACTCCCTATAATTATTAAATGGCATAGACCTAACCTTTAAGAACTAGAGAATCTAGGTATAAGGAAAGCTTTGTATTAACTATAACCATTTTCCCTCTAAAAAAGCTAAAATACTCTACCTCTTTAGTTAAATTATTAGGGACGCCTAGTAATACCTTTAGGCTAAGTTTAAGAACAAATTACCTATTTAGTTTATATTTACTAATAAGATAATATAGTATTTGGCTATTATTTATATTAATCTAAATAAAGTACGGGATACCCATTATAACTATAATTGCTTAATAATAAAATTAAACTAATCTTTTACTAAGTTTTAGACTTAATTCTTATACCTAGTAGGTGAAGGCTAGGTTCCCCCCTAAGAACTACTATTTAGACCTATATAATAAGCTAATAGTCCAACTATAAGAGAAGATTATAGTAGCCTTAGATGACCTACTAACCTACTAAAGACTTATAGCCTAATATTTATCGCTAGATTTAGAACTAAAATAAATTAATACTTATTCTAATTAACTAAAGCGTCTCTATAGCAACTGGAACCTATCCGCTATACTAATAGGAGCTAATGTTGGAAGATAAACTCTAACCGCCCCTATACTAAAAGCGGTTATAACTATCTACCTATAAGCCTCGCCTAACCTACTACGCACTATACCTTTAACTAATGCTTATTGCAATACCCTAATTAACTTTACTATGGTTATATGCTTTAATTGCGGAAAGAATAGCTACTTTATCTTATCCTACCTAGAGCTAAAGGATATAGGTAATATTAAGGAAATAGAGGAAGAAGAAATGTCTAATAAGTTAGAAAAAAAAGAACCCTAGGGAAAGACTCCCCCTTAGGGTATTCTATTAATCTTAAAGAGATTAATCTAAGTTAGCTAATAGGTGGAAAATACTTTATGGTTCTATATATAGTATCTTAAAATAGATATAGAGTTAATATAACTGCCCTTATTAATACTAGAGTAAATAGCTTTACCTTTATAAATACTGCTTATATAAATAACGTTGCTAAGTTCTTAAATATAAACGCTACCTAACTAGAGAAGCCTATTTAAGTAAAAGGCTATAATAGCTAAGCTAGTAAGCCAGTTACCTATATCTTAAAGCTATATATTGCTATTAATAGACGGCGCTAATTTGGTATTCCCTTCTATATTCTAGACCTAGGGTTATATAACATAATCCTTAGCCGAAAATAGATGTTCTACTTTAATATTTGGCTAAACGTTTAATAAAGATAGTTTATCTAGCCGGAGAGTAAACTAAAGTTACCCTTCTTTATTAGAGAAATCCACACTAACTATAAGATATTAGCCGCAAAGGCTAATCCTATCTACTAGTGTGGTGGTGTGATTTGGCCCCCTAGATTCAATATCTAGATTAGGCGTAGCTTTAGGAGAGCCTAGGCCTTCTATATATTTTATATAGATCGGTCTAGAGCCCTCAGAGTCTTCAACAACTTAGATATGGCCGATAGACAGATAGTTTCTTTCTTTAAATACACTCCTTTCTTCTCTCTCTACAGACTGCGTGCTTATTGACGGCTTCTCACTGAAGGCACCGTGACTTCCTATCTACAAGAGCCCGTACCCTCCTATATATTTTATGGCATTCCACGTGGGGACGACGGCAAGCTCTTTAGATTAGAAGTCTGGTACTCTATACGCAAGAGACGCATAGGAATGATCTAGAACTGCAAAGGAACCAACAGACAGAAGGACGTGCGGAGAGGGAGGTAAAAGCACAGACACATTAGCAACCGGTGCGCAGCCACCACCACAGTAATAAACTGACGACACTTGCCGAGTTCTCCATGCGGGAGCAGGAGGCAGCGAACAGCAATAGGAAGGCGGGTACGTAGTATAGCAAGATAGGGGATAAAAGGAGGGACTATAGTACACTAGGAACGGCAGAGAAAAGTCTTTTACATTTTGTTTACTATATTTGCAACGGTCTATACAATTATTCTTGCATTTATAGGAGCAACCTTCAAATTTATAGGAATAATGGCGACAGTACCACCAAAGGGATTGTTAGGTATGTTAGGACCATTCTATAATAATAGTAAGGGCGCTAGAAGGGGAGAGGAAAGTAAGCAGCCTATTAAACCACAAAGCTCTCTTAAACTAGGGGATGCGATACTAGCCCTAACTCCCATAACGTTAGGGACCAATAACCCACAATATATAGAGGATAAGGGCCATGAAGTCTACCTACCTGGTTATAGGGAAACTATAAGTTCGTTACCTTCTAACAGACCATTAATAGCGCGAGATAAGGTATATATTATGGCCCAGCCTATACCCGCTCTAGGAACCCCCAGGACTCCTTACTTTATGGGACAAAACGTGTCGCAATTTATTAAATAGTATAAGCGACTATGTATCCGACACTATATTACGGACGATAAGAAGTATTAAGGACTCCCAGAGTATTATAATTACTAGATAGGGACCTGGATCTAAAGCCTGCCTAAGTTTATAATTAGTAATTAGACGGAACTTATAAGGAAACTTAGGACAGACTACTAAGGAAGTAACTACTTTTGACAAGTTAAAACGGTAGAATTCTTAGAAGCTTATATACTATAATACAGGAATAATCCACCTAGCAGTATACGCGAGTACTATAGGCAGTTTACGCTAATCTCCTAAAAGGTTACCAAGGCTAGCAATTTAGACAACCATAAACGAGGGTACTGGTTCGCAAGAGGACTTCTATTTAAATATTAAAGACATGCTATAACTAAAACAGGGGCTAATCTGGATAGACAAGAGTCTTTTAACTTCCATCTGCTAAGGAGAACTATAGAAGACAGGCTTAATTTACACAAAGGCGCAGACTGTTTGTTATTAATAAATCCTAAGGAGTAAGGTCTTTGTCAGCTAGTTAGACAGTTCTATAAATAGCAACCAGCCATAGCTAACCAAGGAGATGCTGCCCTTTGGTTGCTTATGGTCTCTTAGCTAAGTAAGCCGGCAAGCACCTGTTAAACGACCTAGGAAACAGACCTAGAACTAGAGAAACTTACTAGTTAACTCCAGAAGCTTAATCTTAGGACGGTTGAGTTAGTAGGGGTTGCGTCTTTAATGCCATTCCTAGATAGGATTTGCCAAGATCCAATGCGGTACACATAGCTCTTAAATAGGGCGTTAGTGCATTAAATATAGACAGGTCTGTGACAGGCACTAAATAGCAACGGAGTACAGCCGTCCTATAAGGGAGCGCTATAAGAACGATACGAGCCGGGCCTAGGGAGGTATAGAGAGCTAGGAAACTTTAGCGCATATTAGGCACAGGCTTAGACGTACTATAGGTGCGGGGGCCCCCACTATTTTATTAACCAGTGTCTACAGCTCTAGGAATTAGTTCGCCGTAGCTTTTTATATGTAAATAAGAACAACCAAATCTGTACTAGAATACGTAAGCGCCTAGGAAATATAATTCTGTATTTATTAAGTAATAATCGGATCTAGTTCCTTAAAGACTGGCTAAGGTAGAACGTAAATATTAATCCTAATACCCTAGGAACAGGTGTCCAACTAAAGGCGGCTTTAGTAGAGCTTATAAAAGGTAATAACACTAAAAGCGAGGAGGAACTTGGTAAGTCCTAGGAAGATGTGTACCAAGTGGAGTTAATATATATAGATTTAGTTAGAGCCGCAACCTAGTTATAGCCTATACCACGGTTGTATAATCTTAGGAAACCGTAAGGGGAAGTAAGGGTAATAAAGCCGCCTCTAAAACCATCTGGTTAGCGACTAGCAGTAGTTCGAAATGTATAACTAGGAGGATATATCCAAATCGCACTATGGCCCCAGCAGTAAGCTCCTTAACCACCGTCAGGCAGTGACGAGGTTAATAAAATGAACTACACTAAATAGCTAAAATAGATGGAGTAGATAGCAGATGTAATGATAATAGCTAAGGCACTACAACTGAAGCCAGTTAGGATAATGGATATACTAAAAGAAAATGTCCTAAGCCCAACCGTGATAGCAGACAAGATCTTATTAAAAACTATTAAAGTTACTATTGGTGACTGCCTTATATACATGCCTAAAGTTATAAGATTATTCTTTAAGCCTCTCCTACTACCCCTTGCGGAACCTCACTAATAGAAGCAAGAGGATATTAAGGCATTAGTGTTATTAGCGCACTTAACATTCTATGCTAATTAAGCTGGCTTAATGACTGCTAAAGTGGACCAGATTAAATAAGAAGTAGGATTTATCCAGTTCTAAAAATAATGCCTAAAAGTTAAAGCGTAGATAGGAGACGGAAGGGCTAAGTGCTTAATTAACTCTAGAGCTAAGCTTAACCTTATTAAGGAAAGCGTAGCCCTATGGCACGGCCTACCAATATCAAGTCTACCTTTATAGCTATAAGGCGCGCGTTTAACGTCTGCAAATGGAACCCAGTCTAAGTTTATTGGGCTAGTATATATGGTCCCTATAGTAATAGGTAACGTCTTGATATCCACAACGTTTATTACTGTAGGGGAGATGTTACATGAGGTGATACTTAGTAAGCTATAGTTGGTAAGGGCTAGACTAGCAACAAAATAAACAGTAATAGGTTAGGTATCTTATATTATTTAATTAGAAGATAGCAGAGTTGAAACGAGGTTCTTAACATCCTATAAGGATGCGATGTTCTTTAAACCAGATAAAGGCATTAATATAGACAACGGTTTAGGAAATGTATAGCTAGTATAACCACTGGGATTATATCTGGGGTTACTTATAACCCGGCGTATTAGGATAAGAAGGACGTCGAGAATAAAGGAAGAGGAAATAAGGTGCGGCTCTAATATAAACATTTACCATTTTGGATACCCGCTAGGCAAAGCCATTAGCAGAAAGAAGAATACAATATTAGATAGAGGGAGCTCAACAATAAAACGTTAAGGAAAGTCCTAAGGAAACACTTAAAGAAGAATTAGAAGCTAGTATTTAAAGTAAAAGCTAGGTCCCTTACGTATTAAATATTACAGATAACGGATCTATTTATAATATAAATAGAAGGCTATTGGAGCAAGGCCTAATAAAACGCTATAAGTATAGCAACTGCGTATAAATAAAAGGTAGATAAAGTCCACCTAGTTAATTTGTTAATACCAGACGGAACCGTTCTAGGAGGTATAATAGAATGGTGAGAGGTAGCCTTGTGTTAATAGAAGGCGTCTATCTATAGATTGCCTCTTAGTTTATATAATTATTCCCTTAAGCCGCGATATACTAAACTGGCCTATAGTGCACGACTAAAGCCAGAACGATTAGAGCGTATAATTATAGGAGACATTCGGCTAAGAGAATAAGAGATCCTTAAGGCCATATTGTTTAACTAAGAAGAGGCGCTAGCATGGGAGTTTTCTAAGATAGGTTAAGTTAGCAGGGATATAACTCCGCCACTAAAGATTAAAACCGTGCTGTATAAAGCATAGTAAGTACTAAACTTTCCTGTACTAAGGGCCCTGCGAGGAGAGGTAATAAGTATATTATAAAAACAACTAGCTTAAGGGACTCTGGAATATTATAAAAGCCTATATAGAAATCCATGGTTTTTTATAAGCAAGAAGGAACGCAATAAGTACTAACTAATTAACGCGGCAATAAATATTAACTAAGTAACTATTAGGGACGCAAATTTACTACTATATGCCGATAAGTTTTTTAAGGAGTTTGCTAGGTGTAAGGTTATATCTCTAGTGGACTTCTTCTCTGGCTATAACCAGTTAGAGCTTAATATAGAAAGTAAGAACCTAATAGCCTTTGTAATACCTCTAGGACTTCTATAACAAATGATGGTACCTATAGGAGGAACGAATTTAGTTGCTTAGTTTATAAGGACGATTACTAAGATCCTAGAGCGCCATATCCTATACTACGCCTTACCGTTTCTGGATGACATTATAGTAAAGGGCCCACAGATAGTATATAATGGAGAGAAGAGTCTTCTAGGTGTACGCAGATACATTCTGGAACATATTATATGGCTAGATGGAGTACTTGCAGATTTGGAATAAGCTGGATATATAATCTTAGGCGCTAAGTCTCATTTCTATAAAGATAAGATTATAGTGGTTGGTTACTGCTGTAATAGAAAAGGATGGTATCTAGAGAAGTTAAAGGTCGCAAAGATTATTTACTGGAAGGACTATAAAGATATTATATCAGCCCAAGCATTCCTAGGGGTTTGCGTGTATTACCAGATATAGGTAGAGGACTTTATAATTAAGGCAGAGCCAATCTTCTAACTACTATAAATAGATGTTCCTTTTATATAGGGCATAGAGCAGATTGCCGCTATAAAGATTCTAAAGTATGCACTTACTACCGCGCCCGTATTAGTTCAGCTAGATTATAGTAAGGGGGCTAGGCTGATTATTCTTACTATTAACAGATGTAAGAATGGATGGGGATGTGGTCTTATGCAACTAGATATATAAGGTTGTTATTATCTGTGTTAATATAAGAGCGGTATCTGGTCTTAAGTAGAATAAAAATATAACTTAGGAAAGCTTAAGTGTTGGGCGTTACTGTATACGCTAAAGAAGTGTTGTGTATATCTATACGGCGTTTAATTTACAGTGGAGATGGACGTAAACACCTTAGTTGCGCAGCTAAATTATACTGCCACTAATTTACCTAGAGCCTTAATAATAAGATGGCTAGCTTGGATCTAGCTATAGGACTTTAATGTTAGATATGTGCCGGGGAAGAAGAATAGCCTAGCTAATAGACTTTTACAACGGCTACCTAATGGTAAACAACCTGATGAGCTGACTGAGGATATTAAAGAGTTTATTAACTATAAGTTAAGTGCCTTAAAATACATAGCTAGCTCTCTTAAAATAGAAGCGGGTCTGCTATTAGAAGACTTATATTTAGAGAAATCTTAGAGGATTATGAAATGGCTAGTAACCTTATGGTGTCTAGAGGAGATGAATACTAAAGAATTTAAAAAGTTTAAGTGGTATATACTAAGGTTCCTAGTGCGTAACTAATAGCTCTTCCGCTAATAGTCTAAGAATGTACTAATGCGAAGGGTAGTTAATAACGAGACTACTTAGCAAGAGATTATTAAGAGCCTTTACAATTAGAGTAGATATTATAGACGGGAGGGAATGTATTAGAGGGTTTTAAATTGATACTAGTGGCCAGGGCTGTGGGATCAAATATTATAGCATATTAAGTTATGCTTATAGTGCTAACAGCGACAGCTGGGATAGGAAGAAGAAGTAATATACCCTACATAGGAGTCCACCTTATGGCAATAAGTAACAGTGGATATTATGTTTATGCCGCTAAACCGTCTTAGGTTCCGATACCTGGCTATTACTTAAGAGTATGTATCTAGATAGGTGGAAGCCTGGGCCCTTTAGAATAAGGATGTGAAAAGTATAGCAAAGTTCCTTTACGAAGATGTTATCTACTAATAGGAAGTATTCGGACAGCTCTCTATAGATGGTGGAGGAGAGAATACTAATATTACTACTACGCTCGCGGAGCTCTATAATATTAAGAGAGTTGTGGCTTTTACATATTACCTGCAGTCGCAAGGCTTTATAGAGCGAGGTCACAAGCCTATAGTGGACACTTTGGCAAAGATGGAAGGCTTATAGCTAGACAATCTTTATACAGTCTTATAGGCAGATAGAACGACTGTTAAGAGGTCTATGGGAATGACACTAGTAAGGGTTATATACGGATATAAGTACGTCCTTTCCGTTAAACTCTATATACCTACCTAGCAGACGCTGCCTTGGGAAATAGTCCGGACCACTATAGAGCTACTAGTACTTCGCGCAAAGCAGTTTGACTGAAGAGACGCAGATATACAAGAAGCTATTACGCGTATAAGACGATTAAGAGTTATAAACAAAGAGTATTTTAATAACACCCACCGCATTTACCAAAACGGATTTAAGGTTAGAGATATGGTTATGCTTTATAACACGTAGCTTAAGCAAGACTATTCTAGTAGTTGTAAGTTAGATCCAAAATGGCTGGGCCTATTCCGCGTACATAAGAGTTACCCTTATAAAGGATGGTACTTAATTAAGGATCTTAATGGCACGCTGTTTCGCAATTAAACTCTAGGGAATAGATTAAAGAGGTTCTATTAATAACAGATATCTGAGGTCCGTTAGGAGGACCGGCTTAACCAGTTAGGCGGAACTATACTATAAGAAATAATAGCAGAGCCAGAGCCTAAGGAGGATGTTATATAAAATCTACTAGTATTGCAACGCCGTGTATTTTAAGAAATGCGTGTTCTAAAAAGATTATTTAATAGAACTAAGTATAAAATGTTTGATTAAGGGACAGTTAAGTTCTAAGGTGGGGGAGGGAATATAGATAACAGCCGTGTAATTTATCTATTTATTTACCGTATTTTCTAAAGCTCTTTTTATTGCGCTTTCTTATTTGCTTTTTTTAGTTATAGGGATCTAATACGTGTTAATAGTGAGGTAAGAATAGAAAAATATTTGTATATAACCATCTAGTATTATTTACTGCAAAGATATTAGTTTTGCTTACCGCCTTTACTAAGCTAATAGCAATTTTCTATCCTAGGGATGGAAAATCATAATTGGTCCATTTAATGATTAGTGCTGGCAGAACTCTACACCACCACTAGATTTGGTGGACTATTTATATTAGGAAACCCTATTAAGAACTTCACCTTTTCACCCTTAATAAACCTTAAAGATAACTATAATTAGCTAAAGCATAAACTAAGTAGAATTAATAATAGTATACTTATTATGTCTTCGTCTAGTAGACCACTGGTACTATATAAAGGGGCTAAGTAATAGATTAATAATGTCCTTATAGAAGTCAGAGGCTTTGCAGTTAATTGGCGTTATATAGTACTTATTTAAATCTATAATAAGATTCTGCTTGAGAGAGAGAACTACGCAGATGCTGCTAGTATAGTAGTTAATTTCGTTAATTATAATAACGGGTTATAAGTATCTCTAGGAAAGGACGCGTTTTTAATAATCTTTAAGGACATCTCTAATGTTAGTAAGATAGCAAAAGATTAAAGGAATTAGTATAATAAAGCTAGAGAAACTATCTAAAAAGCCTAGGGATAGGATATTCTTAATAGACTACTAAAACACGTAGTCTCCTACTACTTCCTTTCTACTACCTGAAAGCTTACCGTCTACCTACTTTATAAAGTAATAGCGTAAGTTAATAAAGCCCTAGTTAAGAGGCTTGATTATCTAGGATATAGTATTAAGAACACTACCTAACTATAGCTAACTAACTTTATACTCGCGCCTAAAATATCAGGAAGAGCGATATTAGATTAGGTGGTGAATAAGTATAGTTTAGGGAGACACTTAACTGGCTTCCTTATTTTAAATAAGGACCTGCCGCTAAGAAGTAGGAGACTAACTACTATAAAACCAGAGGTCACTAATATCGGAATTAGATAAGTAGGAGAGAGCTTAGCTCTTATACTATAAGCGCATTTATAACATACTTCTGACGTAATAAATCCCTTAGCTTTTTAGCTATTAACACCTGTTTAAAGAGGAGGCGTTAGTATTATACTAAGCCCGTCCTAGTAAGGATCGCCTATGTTAGTGGACTCGCCTTTATTATCCATAAATAAAAGCATTTTTGCGGCTAGAACGCCTGTTGGCTTGCCCCCGTAGCTGCTAGTATCCTCTTTAAGGAGGAATTCAAGGAGAGGGCTTATGGTTGCTTATCCAGAAGTTGGAGGGCTAGGAGTGGAATTGCTATTTAATAAAAACGTTATTAAGCCAGGAAATAATAAAGAATATATTAAAAAGGCCGCAGACGCTATGGCAATACTCTATATAAAATAAGGATGTGACTGTAAGGATAACATGCTAGCTTATTTTAAGGCGTCCCTAAACCGAACTACTAAAATTGAACTAACTAAGGTTATAAAGCTCTTGCGTAGTTAGTATAGGGCGGCTAGTTTAAACCTAGAAATATATAAGGTTTACTAGATGCACACACAAGCCATAGGAGGGCGTATAGGTTTAGTAATAAAGGGTCTAAACTATGCCGCGCTATGTTATAGACTCCGTTTAATATATCATGCTTGCAATTACTTAGGCACTATAAAGATAGACCCTACTATATACTCCTAGTTCTAAAAAGCTTATAGGCCTCTAGTTCTATCTAACTCCTTAGGACCATATAAGTTTATTTATAACTCGGCACTAAGGTTTTCCTATAAGAGGGAGGCTTTACTTAATTAGATACTATTACCAAACAGCTAAGATATATAGCAGCGAGAAGGATCCGTGGTTTTAAGTATATTTAGGTAGTAGTAGGATTCTAGCATCTCAGTAATAATTAATAAGGAAATGTGTATATACCGCTATTATTAGCGTCTAATTAATAGGCGACCAAATTATGGCTAGTTAAGAATAATGGTCTACGGTCTCTACTAATAGCTAATAAGATAAGACCCTTAGTATTATTGCCTCTATTACACTCTTAGGCCTAATAGCTAGTGGCGACTTATTTCCTACCCTTATTATGCGAAATTCGCGGTTAAAGGAGACTCTATAGCTTTCTACTATATTAACGTTAATATTCCCTCGCTCCTTAAAAGTGGATATAGTGCTAATATAATCTAAGGGAGCGTTTCTCTAGATAATAAGACTAAGGATAACTGCATAATTATTCTTCCCGGCATGTATTATTACTTAAAATTGTAGTAGGTAGATCTTAAAGCGTGAGGGTTAGCTAAGGGCGACAGATTTATATATAAAATCTTAGACTATGACTGGACCGCTAAAGACATAGAGAAATATGCGACTAACTAGGTAGCTTAGCTATGTAAGAAGGGAAATATGCGTATAACTATGCCTTACCTTTCTTATGGAGCGAAAGGACCTTTAACTGGGACCTAGCAAACAATGCTGCTATAGTTTGTTGGTATTTAGGACGATTATAATAACCTCAAGGTTACTAAAGGAGGTACTTAGATAGAGTTGGTAGATGCGCACTAAGACTTAAAAGTGCCGCCTTATACACTATCTAGATATGCTAATCTCTATGGCGCAATTCTATATCGCTTCCCTGTAGCAGTTAAGCTTATGGCTGCTAGCGCTCTATCCAACGCCCTTTTTAGTAAACGATGATGGGATTCTCTAGTAGTAATCCAAGATTGTAATCTTCTTCTTACTGGTAACAGGAATGAAGTCGCGAAATAGATGCATTTCTATTGTCTAAAGGCCGTTAAGAACTACAAGGATGCGTTTCAGCTTATATATATAACTAAAGTGGAGCGCTTTAATAGCCGCTTATATTTTTACTGCGTTAACAATGGAATCGAGCCTTTAACTATTATGGTAGATCCAAGTAGAGTACCCCTAATTATTGTAGAAGGATAGAGTTATGTGGAGCTGCCTAAAGAATTATAGGACAGAACTGAGTAAGTAGAAGGATGTAAAAGAGCTATATTATCTAAGAGCCGCCAGTCTGATATATCTCGTACTACTTAGCCAGGCGGACGAGAATGGTTTTATTTAACCAGAACGGAGTCTCCTCGTTTACTATCTTAGGTTTATAGTAAAGGTAAGGAACGCATGCGATTACCTACTACGCCTTTATTTTAAAGATAAGGAGTTTTAGAGTTTTGGAAGTCGTTAGGGAACAACAACTTGGGTAGGAGAGGTATATAGTAGTGTAATTTAGCCCCCTGGATTCAATATCTAGATTAGGTGTAGCTTTGGGAGAGCCTAGGCCTTCTATATATTTTATATAGATTGGTCTAGAGCCCTTAGAGTCTTTAATAACTCAGACATAGCCAACAGACAGATAGTTTCTTTCTTTAAATACACTCCTTTCTTCTCTCTCTATAGACTGCGTGCTTATTAACGGCTTCTTACTAAAGGCACCATAACTTCCTATCTACGAGAGCCCGTACCCTCCCACACTAGTAGGATATTAGAAACTACAACCTAGCCTTTACCTAAGAAGATGCCTACTATAAGGCTAGTAGGAACTCCGTATTAATAAGGATACTCCCCTAAAGGACTATAGTTAAAAAGGACTCTACTTATAGAAGTAGAACGGATAGTAATATAGACAACTTTTAAATTATAGAGGTCTGGCTAATAGGGAAGAGGGAGTACTAATAGAATATAGAGGATAACCTTTAGAAGATATAATAAGAGCTAAAAGAAGTAAAGATAACACTAATACGCTAAAGCCTCCTAAGGCTATAGACACCCCTACTATTACATAACCTCTCTATAGTAGATATCGCGGCAATTAGCGCTATAGGTTTTTACTTTAATATATATTAGAAGGATAATAAGATCTTTATAACTAGCTTATATAAAATTAACTAGATTATTAATAAGAAAGAAGAAGGGCTAGTAGAGAAAACTAATAAGGAGCTAGTTAAGCGCCTCCTCCTTATATACCTCTTAGACCATAGAAACGCGTTCTTAAAAGTAGCCTTAGATATACTGCCCCCCTACTAAACCTATAACTATAAGATTTAACTAGAGGCTAACAACTCTCTAGGCTATAGCCCCCTATACTAGCAAACTATAGAGGAACTAAAAGTAACTAAGTAGTACTTAATTAATAACCTCTATAAGGGGTTTATTAAACTAAGTTAGGCCCCTTTTACTTCCCCTATCCTATTTATAAAGAAACCTAATAAGGGCCCTTATTTCTATATTAACTATTAAAAACTAAACGCTATTACTTAGAAAGATTACTACCCCCTCCCCTTAATTAATAAGACCCTTATACATCTAAGCTAAGCTAAAATCTTTACTAAGCTTAATATCTGCTAAGCTTTCTACTAAATTAGAATAGACCTTATATTAGAAGATCTAATAATATTTTATACCTATTATAGTTCTTATAAATATAAAGTCCTTCCTTTTAGACTAATAAATAGGCCAGCTATATACTAATAGTATATAAATAATGTTCTTTTTAACTACCTTAATAAATTCTATATGGTATACCTAGATAATATTCTTATATACTTAGACAATAAACTTAAGCACTAAGTTTATATTAAGAAAGTTCTAGAGAGGCTATAAAATATAGGTCTATAAGTTAATATTAGAAAATATAAATTCGGGGTAAAACAAATAAAGTACCTTAGGTTTATTATTAGCATAAAAGGAATTAAAGTTGACCCTAAGAAGGTTAAAGCAATTTATAACTAGAAACCCCTTTATACTATAAAAGGTATCTAGTCCTTTCTTAGGTTTTATAACTTTTATTATTATTTTATCCGTAACTATAGGGTTATAACTAAGCCTCTTATATAGCTAACTAACAATAATACGTCTTTTATTTTTAATAATAATTATATAGAAGCTTTTAAGAAGTTAAAGGACCGACTTACCTCCTTCCTAATTCTCTATTACTATAACCTAGACCTTAAATTAATGCTAGAAACGGATGCCTCTAATAAAGTAGTAGTGGGGGTTCTTTTACAGTTATACTTAGATAGTAAGTAGTACCCTATTATGTTTTTCTTAAAGACAATAGCCCTAGCTAAGTATAACTATAAAGTATATAATAAGGAAATACTAGCTATTATATAATTATTATCCTAATAGCGCGCAGAGCTTAAAAGCATAGACTTTTATATTAAAGTCTATACTAATTATAAAGCCCTTAAGTATTTTATAATAATAAAGCAGCTTACTAGTTAATAGGCCAGGTGTTACAGTACTGGCATATTGCCGTAGATTGCCATCACGTAACCAGAGAATTGTATATAACTTTAAGCGGTGCTTCCGTTCTCCCCCTTTCCTTTCTCTAGATTTGGATCCTCGTTTATAGACAATACAATTATATAGGCTTGCGCGACCCTCTTGCCGTGCTTATGCCTCGATTAACTAAGTCGCTAATATTATCTAAAGCTTGTTACCACTCTTTCTTCCTAAAAAGGAACTTAAATATATCTATAAGACTATAAATAAAATAAGGATATTACTAAAACCAAAAAAACACAAATAAAACGCAAAACCTAAGAAATAGGACACGTACAGACTAAAACCCTAGAAAATAAACAAATACCAGAAATTACCTAATATCCCTACCACTATGCCAAGAAATATAGTAGCTGGCAAAGCTGCTGTAGGACCTATAAATACCTCTAATAGTAAAACAATTGCCATCTTAACCCCCTAGGAAGAGCTTATAGCAGCTAATACTAAAATTAAACGGCTTTAAAAGCTGCTTAAAACTAGAGATACCCCTACGCCTAGTAATAGGTTATTAGATACCTAGAGGCTTGCTATAGTCCTTAAGGCCTTAGCCTAACGTAAAGTATTAATATTATTGCAATCCACAAAGGTTGTAGACCCTCTATTGCTTATAGATAAAACCAACCCTATATTTAATAACTAAAAGCTTTAATTATAGGATAAGCTTAAAGTTAATACAAACTACTTTTCTAATACCCAAGCTAAAATAGCCTACGTCTTTAGCTGCACCGGCAGTAATATATAGATATACCTATATCCGCAATACGCCCAAGATTTAGTAGACCCCTTCCTCTTAGAAGAAGAGATAATTAACTACCTATCTTCTATTTATAAGGACCCCTTTAAAGTATAAAATGCCTAGCTTAATTATAAAAGCCTAAATATAAAAACAATAGAGACCTTTTTAGTCTTCTAGACCCGCTTTCTACACCTAGCTAAATAGGCTCAAATCCCCTAGGAAGATCTAATACTAGACCTCTTTAATAAGCTTACCCTAGACCTACAGCGCGCTATACTACCAGTTTATACCACTATATAGACGCTAAGGCCCGCGAAGCCCTACTGCACGCGTCTATGTCGCCGTGGGTGGAAATATTATCTGGAATCCTATTCCTATTAATGGCCAAGTGCAGAGGCGATGGTAGAGAGCCGTCGCAGCGCGTGTAGCGCTGTCGTTTAACTCTGTGGTGATAGGCCCGCGACGCGTATAAAGCATCGCCCTTAATAACACTAGGAGCCTTACTGCCTCCGCTTAAAGCTCTTGTTCTACCATCTAGGGAGGCCTAGCAAGGGAAACTAGGATATAAAAACCGCCCGATATATAACTACCTGGCTTACATCTAGGCCCAAAACTGGCCTTATCTAGCTAGTTAACGTGGACGCGTCCTAGGCGTATAACAGGATACCCTTAGGCTTGTACTAGCTCTAAGATTACAAAGTATACGCGATAAGGGCGTAGGGATCCTCCTTTTATAAGAACTTATTAAGGTTAACGCGTTATAGATACTTTATATAAAACCTGTTAAGGCCCTAAGGCTACCGTAAAGAACTTGTTAAGGCCCTACCTAGAGAACTTGTTAAGGCCCCTCTATAAGGGCCTATCTGGTATCCGGTACACTTAGGTGACTTAAAAGAGGGTCTTAATAGACATGGTACGCGCAACCTAGTACAGCGACAGCGACGCGACGGCGACGTAATGGCGACGCGATGGCGACCAGATGGCTCAACGAGGTGGAAACACGGGTAAAGCTCTAGGCAGTGGAAACACAGGCCAGCTTTAACGGCCCTATAGCGTTCGACTTATAGTCAACTTATAGGCAACTTATAGGAGGGTTTTAATAGGCGTGGTATATGTAACCTAATGCGTATATGCATAAGGCGACTTATAGGAGGGTTTTAATAGGCGTAGTACTTACAACCTAATGTATATATATGGGGGAGGCTATAGGGGAAATATAGGCTAGTTGGACAAGGACTTAATAGTTAGAGATATAGGCCAGCTTATAAAAGGGGGGGATATAAGCTTGGTTAGTAGGAGAGGGGAGAGTAGGTTATCTGGTATAAGACCTAGTATCTCTACGGCCCCTCTCCTATAAGACACGGTTGGCCTATTATAAGGAGACTTTTATAGGCAACGCGAAACGGGAACTGGTAGTAGTATAGGGTATTACGCCCCTATATTACTACTAGCCTCCTATAGGGCGTAGTGTGTAGTAGCCACTGCTGGCTCTAAGGACCTTACCCCTTAGCTAGGTCCTGACCCTTAGTGCACCTGGTAGGTAAGTAGAATTACGTCCTAGCCGGAGAGACTACTATATGGCTTAAGAGAACAGATGTGCGTGTTAGTATACTAATAGACGGAACCGTTCGCCTCTAGGGCAGTATGCTAGTAAGGTATACTTAAGGAGCAAATAGGAGTTACTTAGATAGGGGAGGCTTTTGGTCTAGGCCTTAACTATAGAAGGTACCTAAGGCTTCTATATTATAGGATGCAGCTATAACGCCCTTATAGGATTACGCCAGTAGGTATATAAGAAGGGAGTTGTGACCCCTAGAAGCGGTAGCTTATGCCCATACTAGCAAAAATAATAAAGAAAGGCGTAAAACTAGAGGCTATGGAAGGCTCCCAAGCCGTGCGAAAGCATACCAACTTTAGGAGGAGATTCTTATATAGACCGCTAGGGGGCGGTCTAGTACTTGGGTTAACCCTATTATAAAATATCTAAAAGAATGGTAAAACCCCCCATTAATTAATAGTGGCAGCTAACTGCTTATAGAAAGCCCCCTAGGCCTTTAGGCCTAGGTAACTGGGACTAAGTGCTAGAAGGCTGGGGTAGAGGCCTGGATAAGCAGGTATATTAAACTCTACTATACAACTACCTGCCCCTATAACAAGGGCCTTTGGACCATAGCAAGATGGGTAAAGAAAAAGGCAGGACGCCTAGTAGAAGATCTATACCTACTACCCCTATAAAGAGCAGGCGAACCACAGGCTATAAATAATAATAATAAGAAGGCGAAGATCCTTATAGAAAGATTTTTTCCCTAACCGGCTCTAGTAGACCTTAGTAATATTACTGGTAAAACACCAGTAACTCGCCTAAGGGTTAACAGCGATATAACAACCAAAGAAATGGCTAGAACCATTAGCCGCCTCTTAAATAATATAGTACTAGGACTAGATAGGATCCTAAATAAAGCCTTAAAGACCTATAGTCCACTTATAGCACCTTAGCTTGTAGATGTAGCCAGAGTATGCTTTGTAATAGGCTACTACCCACAACTCAGAAGATCTATAACGACGGTTATCTTATAAAAAGAAGGTAAAGTAGACTACTTAATCCCAGGAAGCTACCGCCCTATTGCCTTAGAAAACACCCTAAGTAAGATCTTAAAAAAGGTTATAGCGGACTATATAGTAGACATAGTAGAGGAATATGCCCTACTACTATAAAGCTAAATAGGGGCAAGAAATAATTGCTTAATACTATTAGTACTTACACTACTTGCTGCTACTATTAAAACTATATGGGCTATGCGCAAGGACTTTATAGTATTAATACTTAGCCTAGATATTAGTGGCGCCTATAATAATATACCCTATAAGCGCCTCCTATATATTCTTAGGGCAATGGGCTTTCTAGAATAGATTATACAATTTATTTAAGGGTTTATAGGCTAGAAAGAAATATTACTAGTCTTTAGTAGATACCAGAGCCCCCCTATTATAGTTATAATAGGTATACTATAAGGATCACCTCTTTCGCCTATACTCTTCCTTTTCTTTATAAGCAACTTACTTAATACTTTTAAGGAAGGGGCGACCTAGGGGATAGGCTTTGTTAATAATATAAACCTAATTATATACAGGCTAATAGCCGTAGAGAACTGCAGAACACTAAAGAAAGCCTATAACACCTATATAGAATGGGTAAGACAATATAGAGTCCAATTCTTACCAGAGAAATACCAGCTAATCTATTTTATAAGAAAACGCAACCAATCTGCAGATCTCTAGCATATAATCTATATTTAAGGCTTTGGGGGTTAACCAGTTCAGGGCCTAAGGGTATTAGGAGTATAGGTAGATAGTAAGCTCTAGTAGAGCGTATATGCGGTATAAGCGGCCCGTAAGGGCTAAGCACAGTATATTATATTATCCAGGATTATTAATTCTATATAGGGTCTATACTTCTAGAGGTTACGCCTACTATATATAGCAGTTGTCCGGCTAACTATAATATATAGATCCAGTGTTTGGGCCATTAGAGAAACCGAGAAGGGCCCCCTTAAATTACTCCTTAAACTACTCTAAAAGGTCCAAACAGCCTGCCTCTAGAGCATAATAGGTGGGTATAAGCGAACGGCTATAGCACTGCTTAAGAAGGAAGCCAATATTTCCCCCCTATAACTATATATTGAAGCCGCTGTAATGTAAAGGGTGTAAAGTAAACGCAACTCTAATATTATAAAGTATATTAAGACACGCCTAAATAAACTATAGAGGGACCCTAGGGCGCCTTATAGGAGAATAAACCAACAACCCTAAAGTAAGGAAGAGATATTGGAGAAACAGGTAAAGAAAGCAGAAGAAAAATAGTGCTGCGTTAGGGCCTAGGCCTATATAGGAAAAAAAGGAAGACGTGTAAGAGGCTAGTAAAGATAACAGTAAGAAAGAGAAAGGAGCTAAAGTAGAGCATAAAAAAACACCAGGAAACCATCTTCCGTAATATAATACTGGTTGGACTAACGCTGGAGAGGTGTATAGGAGTTAAAGGTATAGAGGCTAACTTAGGTAAGAGAAACCCAAGCTATAGTATGGTTAATACTATGGGGGGTAAATACTTAAGAGCTCTAAGAAGGCCTAACAAAGGTAGAAAATATAATGGCAACACTCTTAAGAATAGGGATAATAGGACTAAAAGATTGGCTCTACTAGGTAGGTGTCCTAGTAGGTAGCCCAAGATGCGAATATAGCTGGCTAAGACAGACACCAAAATATATAATACTGTTATACCCCCTACGCACTAACTAAGAAGCTATACTCTTAGTAGCTAGTATAGAGAACTATAACATACTACTCTTAATATAAAAAGGTCTTAAGGCGGTTACCCAGTGGCTTATTAGCCAAAATATGCTAGACCAGTTTTAGGTTACAAAGGAAATGGTAATAGAAGGTAAAGGGGCGAGTAATAGGCGCCCCTTAATGACTCTACAGTAGTAGAGCAAAGTTTGCGATACTAACGCGTCCGTAGGCTTGTTACGGCAGCAGTGGTTCCCAAGGAGGTTAAAAAGTAAGGTAGTAGAGCACTATAGGTAACTCGTAGGCGCCTTATAGGCGAGTCCTAAAAGGCGGGGAGACGGATTACGGGGTTTTCTCAAAAGAGTTTTCTCCCTATATATATATAAGGAGTAGTCCGCGTGGGCCCAATAGGGATCCGAATCGGACGTTAAGCAATAAATAATAATAATATATAGACGCTAAAGGAACTTATAGACTAATGCCTAGCTATTAACTAGGGCCTCTATTAAATTAAGGCACATACTAAGTAGTACAAAACTAGAAGCTCTGCTAACCAGAATATAAGTACTATAAAAACGGGCCATAGCGCCCCAGTAAGATCTATAACCCCTACAGCATTAGCCATATAGCCCGCTGCTAATTTAGCAGCTAGCTGTATAGCTAGTCCTACCATAGGTCTAGCAAATGCTCGGCCTATATATAGTAACCCCCGTATATAGGCCCTTAGCAATTAGGGAGCTTGCTTCTCTTACAGCCAAAAGGGCTATATTATAAAAAATTACCTAATAAATACAAAAGTGGGCAAGGTTCTATTAATCTAAGAGAATAGTATAAAGTTAGAAAAAGAGAAACCCTAAAAGAAGACTACTCTCTAGGGTTAAAAGGAATTAATATATTATATATTAATCTAGGTTGGCTAGTTAGTAAAAAAAGCTGCACTATCCCTTATACTTTATTCCGCAATAAATATTAAGTTTTAACCTCTGCTTTAGCTAACTCTAGAGTAAATGCCTTTGCCTTAATAGACACCTAGTATACCATAAAGCTAGCTAACTTTTTAAATACATCTATTAAGGAACTGCCCAAACTAATTCCTATTTGCGGGTATAGTAGACAGATAGGGCCACCTATTATAACTATCTTATAGATTTACCTCCGTGTTAACGGATAAAGGCAGTATAATATCCCCTTGCTTATTACGGACCTAGGAAGCCATAATATAATTTTAGAAAGAAAATAGCCAGCCTATTTAGGCTTATAGCTTAACATACAAAGTAGACGGCTTATTTGGCCCAAAACCCTACCCCTAACCCCTTCCTTTATAAAAGAAATCAGCATTATAATAGAAAACCTTATATAGCTATAGGTAGACACTATTTACTAGGCCAATGCTATATATAGGGACCAGGCCTTTAAAAAAGATATATAGCTTAATCCGTAACAGGTCTATATACTACGCCGCTCCTAAACTACTAATATCGCGCCGCTAGCACTAAAAACCTAGGAAGTTAGTAATAAGCCAGCCAGCTTAGGCCCTATATAGCTATAAAGAACAGTAAGGAATATTAAACGCTATACTAAACAAATAAACCGGAAAGATAACTTATGGAAGATAGAATAGGAGCTAAAAAGGGCTATAAGCCCTTAACCGCAAAATATAGTTTATAAAATATCCATAAAGAAACCTATAAACCTCCCACTAGTTAATATCTACTATATTAGCGCCATAGGGTTCTATCAGAACTTAAAACGGCCTAACACTATTACCTTTACTACTAGCTTATACAAAATTAACCGGATAATTAAAGATAAGGAAGCCCTAGCCTATAACTAGCTTAGTAGGGAAAGTAAGCTTATAGACAAGGAGCTAGTAGAACAGAAACTACTCCACTAATACCAGGAATTTAAGAACATATTCTCTAAGGCAGTATCCAATATACTTCCGCCTTACTAACTATACAACTATAAGATTAAGATTAAGCCCAATAAAGAAAACACCCTTAACTATAGCCCCCTCCACCAGTAATCTACTAATAAGCTATAGGCCACTAAGCAGTACCTTATTAAGCCTAGCTAAGTCCCCTTTACCTTACCTATTCTCTTTATAAAAAAGCTAAACAGCAAACTCCATTTCTATATTAACTACTATAAACTAAACTATATAACCTACAAAGACTAATATCCGCTGCCCTTACTTAAAGAAACACTAGCCCATATAAGTAAGGCTAAGATTTTTATAAAGCTTAATATCCACTAGGCCTTTTACCAACTTAGAATAGACCCCAAATCTAAGAATTTTACTATATTTTAGACCCGCTACAAATTATATAAATATAAAGTACTACCTTTTAGACTAACTAATGGACCAGCTATATACTAACGGTATATAAATAACGTACTCTTTAACTACTTTAATAACTTCTATACAGCCTATTTAGATAATATTATAATTTACTTTAAGAATAAACTGGAATATAAGGAGCATATCTATAAAGTCCTATAACGGCTCCGCAAAGCTAGTCTCTAGGCCAATATTAGGAAGTTAGAATTTAGTATTAAGCGCACTAAGTACCTAGGGTTTATTATTAGTACAGACGGAATTAAGGCAGACCTAGAAAAAATAGCTATAATTAATTAATAGGAAACCCCAAGGACCGTAAAGGGGGTATAGTTATTCCTAGGTTTCTATAACTTCTACTAACGCTTTATTAAAGACTACAGCAGGATTACTTAGCCCCTTAACCGCCTTACTAGAAAGAACTAACCTTTTTATTTTAATAATATATATAAAAAGGCCTTTAACAAACTTAAAAAGCGGCTAGTCTCTACTCTACTACTAGCCCATTTTCACCTAGAACAGCCCTTAATGCTAGAAACAAATGCTTTAGATAGTATAATAGCTACTATCTATTCCCAGAAACAGCCAGATAGAAAATAGCACCCTATTATATACTATTTAAAGACTATAATAAATGCGGAGTTAAATTACCATATCTATAACAAAGAGATACTAGCCATTATCTCTAGCCTTTAGTACTAGTATACACAGCTAGAGGGGACCCCTAAACCTATTTAGGTAGTCTTAAATTATAAGGCCTTAAAATACTTTATAATAACTAAAGCCCTTACAGCCTAGCAGGCACACTAGGCAGATATCCTATCTTAGTTCCACTTCCTAATTATATATAGGCCAGGTGCAACCAACTATATAGATGCCCTTATAAGGCGTAAATAAGACCTAAATAACTAGATAGCTATAAAGATTATATTACAAACCTAGATACTGCTATAACTAGAGCACCTTAACCCCTAAATATAGGCAGAACTAAATACAGACCCTATAAAGGCCAAGATATACCCTATTAATACTATAGAACTTAACTTTATTAATAAGCTACTGCAAGCAAATTATACGGCCCCTTCTCTATAGGAGTACCGTAAAAAGGCAAAGGATGCTACCAGCCTATAGTCCCTTAAAAATGGATTACTTAAGCATTAGGAACAGCTAGTAGTAGCAGAGGAATAAAACTTATAAACTTGGCTTATTGCTAAAGCATATGTCTAGGTCTCTACGGCCTACCCTAGAAAAAATAAAACCTGCAGAGTTATTAGCAACCGCTACTACTAGCCCAGAATAGTTATAGATATTAACTATTATATACAGAACTGTAACAGCTACTATAGATCTACTATCCCATAAGACAAAACCCTCGGACTATTAAAACTACTTCTAATACCAGAGCGCCCCTAGTAGTATATCTCTATAAATTTCTATAAGCTACCTATAGACCGTAGCGGATATAATATAGCTATGGTTATAGTTAACCACTTTAGCAAGCGCCTATTCTTAATCCCTTATTATAAAAATATTAATGCTAAAGAGGCGGCCTAACTATATATCCACTATATCTACCAAATTTACGGACCACTAGATACTATTATATCTAATTATAGGCCGCAATTTATATTAGCTTTCTAAAATAAGTTTACCTAGATCTTAGGCATTAAGCTAAAGCTTTCTATAGTATACTACCCCCAAATAGACAGTCAGACGGAGATTATAAATTAATATTTAGACTAAAGACTTCAGCCCTTTATTAACTACTTCTAAGATAACTAGGCTAAACTACTACCCCTAATAGACTATACTTAGGTAACCCTACCCTATAACTTTATAGGGTTTGCACCTATCTAGCTAAAAATAGACTACTTACTCTATATAAGCTTTAACTGGGAAAGACCAAAAGAACCCCAGACTATACGCAAAAAACTATCTTATAAGGAAGCTTAGCAGTATACCAAGCGCTTAGAAGAAGCCTAAATAGTAGCCTATATAAATCTAGAAAAGGCCTAAAAGTTAATGCAATAGTAGGCAAATAAGCATAGATAAGAGCCTAACTTTACTATAGGCAATAAGGTCTAGGTTATAATAAAGAACTAAAAGATAGAACGGCCTAGCCGTAAGCTAGACTATTAGATAATAGGACTGTATAAGGTCCTTAAGAAGAAATAGCTTAACCTCCTAAAGCATACGACACATTGTCCGGAATTTAATATCGTTATGCGGTTGCTTATTAGAGCTATTACTATTCCACGCATCTAATATAAAGGCGGTTAGACGGACGTCTTTAATAAGTTCCAAAAATTGATCTAGTGTAAGAGAACCAATAGCGTCGGTAATGTGGTCTATTCGCTTAAAGAAGTCTCTGCTAGAGGCAATAAGGTAGCCCTTACATCGCATTGCTGTATAGAATAATGTAACTACACGTGCCGTAAAGCCCTGCGCAACAATTGGTTCTATTAGGTAATATTTAGCGTTCTCCTAACTACACTAACTGCGACCCCACATAGTAGTATTAGCTCGTAAGCAATAATGAGCCTCCTCTTTAGAAATAATAGGTGCCTAATACGTACGGACAATAGTATTTAGTAAGTTTATCTGGATATGGAACTACGCAGGTATACCAAGAAGCCAATCCCGTCGGTTATATAGTTAGCAAGCCTAGGTTTACTCGTTTTTAACAGCCCTAATATAGATTGCCGTAAGTTGGTCTCTATGGACAAGCCAGAGTTGATTACGGAAGTCGTTACAGACAGCTCTAGCTTTAGTAGGATCTTCTGGTATATATAGACTAAGCTAGTCTAGAAATATACTTTTATGGACGCTATATATACCTTTAATAGTACCCTCGTCCTTAAATATAGCGCCAAATTGCCAGAACATAGTCTTATTCACAGGAAGACAATATATACTGTGACGGCTCGCACAAATGCCTCTGAACCGAAGCTTGTGGATTGCTATCTAATAAAGATACTAAGCTAAGGAGAAGAAAAGAAGGGGGTTGCAAGGACCATAGTAAACATATATAAAGGGGCAGCCGCCAAGGCGCTAGCGGTAAGCGAGCCAATCGTAGGTTGGCAGAATATGGCAGTAGCATGGCAGAATTTGGCAGGTGACGCGCTCTAGCACCGTCACATCACCCCCCCCTCCTGAAAAAGCCTGCCCTTAGGCGTTGTCCGAGCTCCCTATTGTTGTCTAAATTGTTGTAATTATCTAACCCTTCTTCCTAGCATTTAATCCAGTTGTCTAATTTACGTGGTGGTCCAGGGAGGTTGGGGTGGGCTAGGTGGAAGTCCCATAGCTTATAGGGGGAGTACTTAAAATTAGATGCGGGGTACCACTCTAGGTTGTCGTCATGGCCTACCCAGCTTGCACGGTATTTTAAGACATTACGGACCTTTTTTACTGCTAGGATTTCTTTAACTTCCTATTCTTCGTCCTCAGCAATCTGGATTAGTGGTGGGGGGTCGTTGTACTATCCAGGTAGTGGATTATCCGCAGCCTTTCGTAGCCAGTCCGAAGAGAAGACGGGGTGGATCCTTATTGACTCTAGTAGCTTAACCTTAAAAGAGTGTCCTACCTTTTAAAGAGTTTTATATGGGCCAGCCATTTAGTAGTCTAACTTGCGGCTTGGCCTCTGGGTTTTCCAGTTCTTTATTAACACCTATACCTTATCTCCTACTTAGAAGTCTTCCTTACAATAATATCGGTTTACATTAGACTCCTTTTTTTCTTACGCCTTTCTTATAATTGTTTGAGCAGTCTCCTAGGCTCTATGCATTCTCTTAGCAAATACCTAGGCCTCTTCGTGGCTAAGGCGTTCGTGGGCCGTAGTGGGTTCAGTAGGCCTATCCTAATTAAAGGACATTCGTGGTGCATACCCGTAGAGCAGTTCGAATAGGGACATCCCTATACTATCATAGGGGAGTGTAAGCTGCGCGTAGTCTATTATAGGCAGTAATTCCAACCAGTTGTCCTAATAGTAGTCTATAAATGGCCGTAGTTACTAGTCGAGGTACTAGTTTATAATCTCGGTTTAGCCATTAGTCTAAGGGTAAAATGCAGTAGAGAGCTTAATCTTAATCCCAAGGATACGGCAAAGTTTATTCCAGAAATCCGATATAAACTGGGGGCCATGGTTAAAGACAATTAATTTAGGGGCGCCGTAGAATTAATAGATGTTATTAATATAGAGGCGGGCCATATCCTTTACAGTCGTGGTCTTAAAACAAGGGAGGGAGACGGATTGCTTATATAGTCAGTTAACCACTATAAAGGCTGCATCGTGGCCGTAGGCGTCCTTTGGAAATAACTTAAAGTCCATAGTAATATATTGCCAAGGGCGTTCTAGAACTGGCAGCGGTTATAACCACCTAGGAGTTCAATCCCTAGGGGCATTTACGTATCTATAGGTGTGGCAGTTTCTAACAAATCAATCCACATCAGATAGAAGTCCTCGCCAGTAGTAACAGGGCGCTAGTAGTTGGTAGGTCTTATCGCAACCAGGGTATGCCGTAGAGACTTAACAATAGGCTTCGCGGATTAACTCTGTCCGTAGGTTGTCAACATCTGGAACTATAAGCCGTTCTTAGTATAGAAGCAGTTCTTCTTCTATTTCCAAATTAGGGTCCTTCTTCGCGGCTTAGTCGCGGAGGGCTTTCAGGAAGTTAGCCGTGCGGTTCACAGTTAGGATGCAGTTAACTAGCCCTATTAGTTCGTCCAAGACTGCTCCCTCTAAGGGTGCTAGCTTATTCCGTTCAGAGTCTAGTTCTTTAAGAATTTACAAGTCGAGCTGTTCGGGATAGAGGAGGGCGCGCGTCCAGTATTAGGTCTTTAGCTTATCCTAGGGTCCTACATCTTGTTCCCTTCGGGTTAGTACATCAGCTTTAGTGTTTTGCTTGCTAGAATAATACATAATCGTAAAGAAGAATTCGGAGAGTATTTCAGCCCAGCGGGCTTGTCATCTAGTAAGCTGCTTTATAGTTATAAAGTACTCTAGGGCTTTATAATCCGTATATATCTTAATCTGGGAGTTCGTGCCTTTAAGCTCTACGCGCCATTAGGACAATAATCGGATAATAGCTAGCATTTCTTTATTATATACCTCATAGTTACACTTAGCTAGGTCCATTATTTTCAAGAAGAAGGCAATAGGGTACCATTCGCCATCTAGATGTAACTATAATAGGATTCCCACTACAACTCTATCAAAAGCGTCTGTCTCTAGCATTAATTTAAGGTCCAGGTTATAGTAACAAAGGATTAAAGAAGAGATAAGCCGATCTTTTAACTCTCTAAAGGCTTCCATACAGTCGTTATTAAAGATAAAAGGCGTGTCTTTCCGGGTAAGTTGTATAAGAGGCGTTGCCACGACTCCATAGTCATGGATAAATCGGTGGTAGAAATTATAAAAACCTAGAAAGGACTGGATACCCTTTATAGTATAAAGGGGCTGCCAGTTATAGATTGCGTTAACCTTCTTAGGGTTAACTTTAATCCTATCCATACTCACTATAAACCTAAGGTACTTTATACGTTTTACCCCAAATTTACATTTCTTGATATCAACTTGCAAGCCCACGTTCTGTAATCTCTCTAGGACCTTCTTAACATAAACTTGGTGCTTAAGTTCGTTGTCTAAGTATATAAGGATGTTGTCTAGGTATACTATACAGAATTCGTCAAGGTAATCAAAAAGAACGTTATTTATATACCTTTGGTACGTAGCCGGTCCGTTTATTAGTCCAAAAGGAAGAACTTTGCATTTATAGGACCCATAACGGGTACAGAACGTTATTAAATCTTCAAATGCAGGGTCTATCCTAATTTGGTAGAAAGCTTGGCGGATATTAAGTTTAGTAAAGATCTTTACCCAGCTTAGACGTGCGAGGGTTTCGTTAATTAAAGGAATAGAATACTAATCCTTTTAAGTAATAGCATTTAGCTTCTAATAGTCAATATAAAAACAAAGGCCTTTACTAGGCTTTTTTACAAATAGGATAGGGGAAGCAAAAGGGGCTTAACTTAGCTTAATAAACCCTTTATCAAGGTTATTAATCAAGTACTGCTTTGTTACTTTTAGCTTATCTATTAATTGTTAGTAGAGGGGGCTATAGCCTAGTAAGTTATTAGCTTCTAATTGAATCTTGTAATTATACGTCTAGTAAGGGGGTAACTTGTCTAAAGCCACCCTTAAGAATGCGTCCTTATACTTGGTATAGACGGTAGGAAGGAGACATTTAACCAGTTCCTTATTAGTTTTCTTAATTGGCTTTTCTTCCCTCTCGTTAATAATCCGGTTAATCTTATATAGGCTTGTTATAAAGACCTCATTGTCCTTCTGGTACATATTAAAGTAGAACGCTATAGCGCTAATTACGGCGATGTCTACTATAGGGGGGTTATATAATACTAGGGGCGTGCGTGACCTTAGGGCCCTCTGGGGTATTAGCATTATCGTTACTCCTTTTAACTCCTATCGCATCTTTTAGAGGCCATCCCTTATATCTTATCAGTACGTTCTTTTCCACACCGGTCAGATCTGCGCGATTTAGCCATCGTCTATATTACTATCTGTCCTACTTCCGTATGTAGAGTCCTCCTCGAGCGTAGCGCTTCGGGAGAGTATCCTTATTAGTACGGAGTTCTTTCCAGCTTCGCGGCAGGCGTCTTCTTGGGCGAAGGCTAGGTCACGGGCCCAGACATCCTACTGGTATATAGGGTCAGACTTCGCGGCTAGTGTCTTATAGTCGGTTCGGATTTCTCTAATAAAGGAGGGTAATTTCGGCCTATCCTCTGGCTAGACGAACTGTCTTTGTCATACGTTCAGCCAAATATTAAAGTAGGATATCCATTTTTGGCCGAGGATTATATCGTGGGACCTTAAGTCTAAGATGCAGAAGGGGATACTGTATTAATGTCGTCTATTAAGGAAGATATGTAACTTCAGGACATAGGTAACCGGCTTACCGGCTTAGCCGTTATAGCCTTTTACCTAGACAGGCTTCTCTAGTAGGGTGGCTTTTACATTTAGAAACTTGGTAACGTTAATTATATAGGCAGTATTTATAAAGGCAAAGCCATTTACTCCAATGTTAATAAGGGCAGTTAAGTTAACTCTATATCTATTTTAAGATACTGTACATGGAACCGTAAAGTATTTTCCACCTATTAACTAACTTAGATTAATCTCTTTAAGATCAATAGGATACCCTAGGGGGGAGTCTTTCCCTAGGGTTCTTCTTTTCCTAACTTATTAGACGTTTC
>Ga0307507_10000294_pt1 | contig 99622 bp, 24 predicted proteins | sample 7_EM_MG_FD_207223 | JGI IMG/M metagenome (GOLD analysis project Ga0307507, IMG submission 207223) | Populus trichocarpa ectomycorrhiza microbial communities from riparian zone in the Pacific Northwest, United States - 7_EM | ecosystem: Host-associated > Plants > Roots > Unclassified | place...
TACAAGTATAAGCATATTAGGGGATTTTGCCAAGACTATCCGGAGACTATCCGGATAGTCTCCGGATACTATCAGCTGATAGGTCTATTATCCGAGAGGCCTATCCGGCCTATCCTCCGCAGGTCTGAGGTACCCTATTAGTGAACGCCGCTACCTGCATCTCGACGTGTTGCCCTGGAAACCCCAGTCAACACTCAAATGCCGCAAGAGAGACTAACCCGGAAATATTCCAGGACTTTGATAGAAAACGAAGAGATAAGCATAACCGTGACAATATTACTATCGGTATGCTTTAAGGAGAGTGATTAGCAGGAGAAGGCCTTTTTAGCTCTTAGACGGTACAAAGACTGAATTCAAAAATGGCAGGATGATTTTATGCAGATTTTTTATTTCTATCTATGCTAGCCGCTGAACTGGTAAGAACCCATGCCCTCCATATGATCCTTGGATCACCATTGCATAGCCGTACTAATGCACATTCATGAAAAGTAACTAGAAGACAAGGAAGAATGTAAAAGTTTACTGGGACGAGCCACCAGAGATTGTGATGACCTGGCCTAGAAGAGTGTTAGCTTAAGTTTTAATGCATACGTTATACTTAATTCCAGTGGGGTAGTCCTTACCGTTGACCCATCCACCATCCTCAGACGCCAAGAACGCAACTACCCTCGCAACATCGTCCGGCAGCGCGCACCTACCAAGCGGGCAGTGGCTTGCCATCAATGACTCGATCTTCTCCGCCGGCCACTCTGGAGTACCACCTGGAATGTAGTGCCATGCGTTCTGGGTGAACATGTCACTCTTGATACCGCCTGGTGCGACACCGTTGACGGTGATGCCGCGCCTGCCAAAGTCAGTCGCGAAAGCCTTGATCATACCAATGACGGCCATCTTGCTAGCGTTGTAAAGAGCGTGGTCCTTCACGCCTAGCAGACCGGCAGCAATGGAGGACATGAGGATGACACGGCCGTTGTCCTCGAGGAACTTGTAGGCAGCCTGGCCAACGAAGAACTGAGCGCGCGCGTTGAGGTTGAAGACGTGGTCGTATTTCTCTTCCGTCACCTCCTCAGTCTTGTCCCAACTCTCAGTGCCCGAGTTGCTCATGACAATGTCGATTTTGCCAAACGCCTGCTTGGCCTCGGTGAAGAGCCTGTTGATCTCAGAGACCTTGGACACGTCGGCTTGAATGCTAATGGCCTTTGCGCCATTGCCGAAGCCCTCAATTATCTTGCACACTTCCTCGGCTGGGCCCTTGGAGGAGACGTAGTTGACAACGACGGAGGCACCGCGCTTGCCGAGCTCGATGGCGCATCCACGGCCAATACCGCGGCCGGCACCGGTGATGAGAGCGACCTTGCCCTCGAGGCTAGCGGTGGGAACGGCGACGACCATTTTGTTGGGTTTTGGGGTTGCTGGGAAATTTCGTTAGCTTTTGGGAAACTAGCCATGTTATTGGATATTTCGGAACTTACTTTGGGGTAAAGTAAATATGAAACTGCAGGGAGCTGTAGAGGGTATCAGAGAAGAATCAAGAGTTCGGTGAAAGCTTCAGAGAATCAGATGAAGAATAAAATTTCTTGTAAGCAGATGTAGTGATGACTATATACACCCATCTTCCGCAGTATACAATTAGCGGAAGGGCGGGGACCCGACGTCGGGAACCCTTTGAGTGTCAGGCCCCAGCCGCCGAGGGGCCATTTTTATTTTCTACCTCTCGAAATTTTTCAACACGGAATCATGGGGGAGTTGTGGCCGGACCGCTGATTTCGGCATTGGGGTTGTTGTGGAGGTTGCTGAGGGGAGGGGTGGTGTCGGTCCCCCATCTCTTGTTGAGGCCGCCCCTCGAAAGTGAGCACGGTGAAAGACAGCGCAACATGGGCGAAATAGCTATGAATAGAGTGAACACTGTATTCCCCTATTGATCGCCACGGTACCTGGCGCTCGGACGATGACTTGCAGCGTAATGGAGAGCATACTGTGGTGTTCTAACGGCCAGGTGCCATGGTAAGGGCCCGCATCCGCAATCTTCAAGCCAAGAGAAGTCGCAACCCGCGGTTATCGATAACGGAGCCAAGGTGGCGTCAAAGTCCGACAACACCACCTACGCCACCACCAAAACATTTTAACACCTCAATTAACGCCCCGTACCCCAGCTCTCCGCAATGCACATACTCGTAACGCTCCCCAACAATTCCCGAACGTATTCCGCTAATTTTATTCCCTAGATCACCAACGACGACGGCCCCCCATCAAACCAATCCTCTCCCTACGTCCACTCCCTCGTCTCCTCTCTCCAATCAGCCGGCCACAAGGTCTCCGTCGTCCTCCCGAACATCCAACGCTCATGGATTGGTAAGGCCCATCTTGTGGGCAAATCCATAAAACCAACCTACTTCCGCCCCGGTCCTCTAAAGGCCATAGACGGCCGACTTTCCAACACCGGCACCATCTCAAACCGGCCGCTACCCGGCAATTCAGACGACGAGGAATGGGTTCTCGTCGACAGCACACCCGCGAGCTGTGTCCAGATTGGACTGTACCACTACTTTAAGGCTAGAGGTCCTATCGACCTTGTTGTTAGTGGGCCAAATTATGGTCGCAACAGCACCGCCGTGTTCAGTCTCTCCAGCGGCACAATTGGCGGCGCGATAGAAGCAGCTGTGTGTGGCGTGAAGGCTATTGCTCTATCCTACGCCTTCTTCGACCGGAACCACGATCCGGACATCATCGCGGGCGCGTCGGCCCACTCGGTGAAGGTGATCGAGCATCTCTACGCCAACTGGGGAAATAACGTCCACCTCTATTCTGTCAACGTGCCACTAGTTGACAAAGTCGGGGAGCGCAAGACGCTGTACACGCAGATGCTGCAGAATCAGTGGAAGAGCGGATCCTGCTTCCAAGAAATCGAGGTGCCGGAAGAGGAGGACCATGGACTGGAGGAAGTCGAGACGGCAATGCGGAAGGCGGAGGAGCGTCAGGGACGCAGGGAACAAGGCCAAGAAGGGACGGGAAGTGGATACGATACGCCAACGGGCAACGGACACATCAGATACACGCACAAGCACTTTAAGTGGGCGCCAAGGTTCAAAGATGTTTACCAGAGTGTTGACGACGCACCCCCAGGGAATGATGGATGGGCCGTTAAAGAGGGTTACACGAGGTATGTTGGCTGGCTATTGGTACGGTCTACAGCTAACATGATGGCAGTGTCACGCCACTACGAGCTAACTTCATGCATGCTGGTGGGTTTGAGGGTGAATTGAAGATTTGATTATGCATATGCATGGCTGGTGTGGCGTCGGCAGAGGGTGTTGTGAGGGATTAAATGCATCAATTATTAGATTCACTGCATTTTAAGTGGGGTATATCGTTATTACAATAGGACAGCTTATGCCATCCGTTTTTTTTAGCCATTGCCTTTATGCCGTCTTATGCAAAGCGGTAAAACGACCCCTACGCTTCTCCTCCCATAGATACACTTGTCTACCAAAGGCAGTTTTAGCCCTGCCGCCTTTTAGCCTTGCAGTTTATCTCATAAATCAGACGCTTCGTGGAACAGGGGGGGAACACGTGCGTACTGCTCCCTATTACCCCCTAAGTTCTCCGCACAGCGTCTGAGAGCTTACGGTCGCAAAATTAACACCAAACTTATTATACTACTAACGTTCGCAACGGCGCCCTGGATGTTTGGAAAGTGACTGTCTGAAGAGATAAAGTCTCAATTATCAATGAGACATTCATTCAGCATTGCCGAGACAGTTGCCGGGGTCCCGTCCAGGCGAGTGCGACCATATACACCTGCACCGAAGTAGCCAAAACTGTCGACACGGCCATATCCGAACTCCCGGGCTGAAGTTGATGCGGCTATCCAAAAGCCTGACAAACATCGGGCTAGCGTTCTAAGGCCCTGAGGTGATGCTATTGCACCAGCGTAGTCGGAACGGCGACAACTCGTATGCTACGCTGTTCTGCGGCGTCGAGGGGCTTGCTCGAGGGCTGCAGCAGTACGCTGGGAAGCTCGACGCTGTGCTGCATACTTTTGAGGGCGAGGGCATGTTTGCACGGGGCGTGTTGGGCGCGCTGGCGGGGTTTGGTTTGGAGGTTTGGATCAGAATAAGTCAATACATGAGTGGATCCCCATCACAATAATAGACAAAGGTAATCATTCCGTTTATCCCTATCCAATATAATAATGCAGTTTGCATACCAACTTTAAGCCAGGTCTTGAGCGAGGACGAAGCCGAAGACTCAGCTGGCCCCAAACTTGGACCGCTCCCGCTAGTCTCTCTCAAATGGGAGATCTACTGAGCATATTGCTCTCTCGTGCCTCTTGCGTTTTGAGTTGAAGTCCTCCCTAAGGATACGCCACTCGATATATTTCTCGGATTACGTATCGTGATGGCGCTGTGATAGTCCAAGAACCAGTCTCTGTTGAGGATGTCACCCAAATAAGGAGCTCAAGCCGTATTTCGAGAAACAAGAGGCCGATACAGGCCTTGAGGTGCTGTCAAAAGAAACGAAGACCGTCCTGGGGCTAGCAGCGAAGTCTCCTGCCACAGCCAAGGCTGTAATACAAAACGCTATCGTCCGCGCCGCCAGGGATGATCTCTCGACGGTCGTTACCGAATGGTGGTGACTCGCCGATAAGAGAGAAATAAGTCTGTCAGTCCTCCCGCTGAAGCTTCTCTTTGAATATGGTCAGTTCAGAAAGTAAGTCTCAGGGTCTCCTGTGATGACCTTGTCCATCACGCTATTATGGAGACCCAAAAGGAAACGACCTAGTTGGCTTGGATGGTTGCAAGTGAGTGATCGTTGGTTGGTCTTAATTGTGACTTTCGTGTCTGCGTTAACAGCTCAACTAGTTACGAGAACCACCAAACAAAACGGCGGCGCCAGTGATCTACTTGGACTGGATCCAAAATCACCTCGTATTGGATCCAATGCAAAGCTATACCTCCTTAGGCAGGTATTTAGCCAGACTAGGAAGAAGCTAAGCCTAAAGTAATTTGGACTGGAGTGGATTTGATCCCAAATCCACTCCACTCCAGTCCAAGTAGATCACTGAACGGCGCTATGGAGGTGATTCTGGAATCGTACCTATGAGATGATGAGCTCGTTCCTCTCCCTAAAGAAGTCACGTACGCAGAAGTTAATCCTCGTGATTGCTGTTTTGTACTCGGAAACTGCTACCATTGTGGGGGCGCCAACAGTACTGATGAGTATCGCACCGCTCTCATTTATACTTCCTGCAGAGGTACTTGCCGGCAGGAGAAGAACCAGTTCCCTGCTGCAGACAGGGAGATTGTGAAGAAGATGGATTATGAGGTGCACGATATCCTTGGCTGGAAAGCCAGTGCACCGTTTTGTGGATGACGTGAGCTGACATCCGAGTGATCTCATCCGAGACGGTGCAGGTGCGAATACAAACATCTTAACTGGATACCAGTAAACACATGGTCCAAAACCAATTTCCTAGTATGAAGCAATATTTTTTTGTCCGTTAGGTCTCCAGTTGTGTCCCCGCAAATGGCTTCAGATATTGAAGAAATCAGTATGAGTTACTTTATACATTGGATGCCGAAGCACTCCAGGCGCGCCAAAATCCGGATGGCTTGGCAAGAGCTGAATGAATGTTTCTTGCGCGTACGCATTTACCAATGATTTTTGGTTGTTGCTGTTTCTAGATGATAGCGATCAGACGAGGGAATCGGTCTGTTTTCTCGAAAGGTCAGCTAGGCAGAGTATGAAAAAAGTCGTTTTGATTATGCTTCCTGACGTCTTTTTCACCTGACTGCCTTGCGAAACTTGATATGTACAGAATTAGGCTGTTATTGATAAATATGAAAATACTACAATTGAACACGCGTGGAAGACACATTGTGCTGTGTGCTGCAAACGATTTGTGTTCTCTTACATGAGGTCATGATGCTGTTCCTCACACGCTAAGAAAGAGTTAATAATAAGCTAGCGAGTTAAATATACTTTCATTTTTATTATCATTAAGACTAGATCTTCGACCAGTGTAGATTTAAATAATCCGACGGTCAATATTATTGGCCAATATCGCTAAATTACCCAATATCGGCCAATATCGGCCAATAATTCTTGGCATTCCCCACAACCCTAAATTTCTTTTACAATATTTATTATATATATAATAAAATGGCTTCTAATAATGAAATATTAAATTTTATACTATCTGCTAGTATGGAGAGATTAAAAGATAAAAGGAACCCTAAAATCTGGTGCTATATACGAGATTTATATAATAATAAGCCAAAAAAATACTGGGATAAGTAATATATTTTATATTGCAAATACTATACGGAAGAACTATATAGCGTAAAGTGTGTTACAAATTTCTGGAATTATTTTATAAAGAAGTATGAGATTACTGTTTCTAAAACTCTAGGTGTTGTTTATTAAGGTGCTGAAGAAAAGCTTTAAGATCTATATATGCAGTTTTATATAAAATATAATTATATAGAGGTTGATTCTCTTGTACTTAAAACCGCTCTTAATAAGGAGGCTATTATAGCTGCCCTTATTTCCCTTATTACTATATAAAATCTTCCACTTTAACTTGTTAAGTGGCTAGAGTTTTATATATCCTGCTAGGTCCTTAATCTAAAGGTAGAGGGTTTTATTATAATAACTTATATATAAGTAAAGAAGAGGATTAAAGAATTATGGGAATTAATAAAAGATATTGTACAAAAGAAGCTTTAGTTAGCAATATCAAGTATTTATCTTTTAGTTAATATTTAGACCTCTCCTAATCGGCATCTTCTCCTTAGAGTCTATGCCTACTTTGTTAAGTAAAACTTAAAAGGACTCTTTAGAGCTCTCTTTGCTCTTTATATAGTATAATCTTATAGTAGAGAGGATTAGTTCTTAACTCTGCTTTGTTATAGACGCTATAAGTACAATGTTATGACTACTAGGAGAGGAGTTAGAAGAAGCTAGTTAGTTAATAAGGGCACAGTCTAGGATGGATCCGGTAGAACTATGTAATAAGGAATAGTAACCGAGGTCACGTAATATAATCTGTGTAATCTGTGTAATCTATAAGATCTATAATAAAGCGAATAGAGTAGACAGAGCAGGCGGAGCAAGAACTTTTATAGGTGTATAGTTGTGTATTTAAGGACCTACAGTCCCTACCTAGATAGTTCTTTCCTTTATAGTGAATCTCAGAATATAATTAGAGTTAATCTGTTAGGTAACTACTCTACTAGTTATTATTTATACTTATTGCATTGTTAACTTCTTATTTACCTATACACCTAGCCTATTAGTAAGTCTACTGTAGTGTTTCCCATAAGGCTTTATTATATATTTACTACTAAGGTTATAGTATCAATAAAGTTAAATAATATGCCACTAAAAGCACCAGTTACGACGCCGTTAAAGGCACCGGTTACGACACTATCTATAGTAGCTATAACCTTAGGGTTAGGAGGGAACACTAGCATAGTGGACATGGATTCGCAGCTAGTCACGGTGGATTAGTTATAGAAAATGGTTGATTAATTAATAGATAACAATTAAATACTTAAAGATAGAATTAATGGAATTGGAGCAGCTAAGGTTAAGTTACCCTTAATTAAACGGTTCTTAGGGGAAAAGTTAAAACTTAAAGGATTCCTTACGTAAATGTACTTTAAGGTTATGCAAGAAGGGGCGAAGTTGGTAATACCTATGGACTAAGTAGCATACGCAGGACTGTTCTTAATAGGAAGAGCGCTTAAGTGGTTTAAACCTTACTTTATTAAAATCTAGGTAAATGGAATAACAACTACTAACTAAGAAGTATAGTTTATGTTTACTAACTAGAATGGGTTTATAGAAAGACTTACGCAGATATTTAGAGACTTAGAAGTAATAACTATAGTAGAAAGGAAGCTTTAGAACCTAGTATAACACACTTCAGCAATTAAGTACATAATGTAGTTTCAGACACTTATAATATAGATTAGGTAGAACAATAAGGCGCTTATAGCATAGTATAAATAGGGACTTAAGGCTAAAGTCTAGGACGCGATTATCCTAATAAAAGATGCGGAAACTCTAAGGGAGTTAATAGATTAGTTAATAAAGATTAACAATAGAATCTATTAGAGGGAATAAGCTAAGAAAGGGTAAAATAGAGTTCTATAGTTGTATAAGGCGCAGAGCACGTATTAATAAACACAGAGTTAAAAACTATAGAATGGTAGACTAGAGCTAATAGACCTAAGCGGTACTAAAGAATCTAAAAGATAAAATAAGAAATTATGGAAACCTAGAGGTTAAGGATTAAGTAATTATAGGACTAAGGAGCAGAGGCTAAATTAGGGATCTTAGCAGTAGAAGATATTTAGGTGGACTCTATAATAAGAAGAATGGTTTAAAAAAGGAGCTTATATAAATTGTGGAAAATAAAGTCATTTTGCTAGAGACTATAGAGGTAGTTAGAGTAACCATATAGTAAAAGGCACTAGGTTATTAGAGTATAATAACGTAAATATAGGAGTACTGCGCGGAACTAAGGAGTGTTTAATTAAGCACCTTACGTTTTACTATAATAACATATGCTAAATTTATAAGGATGTTAAGTATGGCGCAAGCTATTAGCTATAGGAGCTAGAGTTAGAGGGACTTAAAGGAACTAGAGAGTTAGATAAAGAATAAGATTAACTCTATAAGCTGGATTAAGACGTTACAGCAATATATAGATAAAGATTAGTAATACTAACAATGGAGTTAGAGTACTTATTAATTAATAGCAATAAGAAGGAAAAAGAGGCTAACTAGGGGTACTTAAACCTTAATAACGCAACAGAAGCAGAGACTAAGACTACTATAGAACATGGTTTAGTAACGGGCATTATAACACCATTAGATATGGTATCTATTGCTTTATAAGACGGAAGGAGTAATACCTAAAGAAGGTTAAGCAAGTAGACAACTGCTAGTGCTAGCTTACTACTAATAAAGGCAAAAGGCTAAAGGCCTAAGATTCTTAAGACAAGATAAGAGACGCTTAAGGTTCTTAAGATAAGATAAGATATAACTGAGAACCTATAATAGACAAAAACCAATAGGAAAGGGTAGCGGCTTAGTTTAAAGATAAATAAATAAGTATAGGACGAAGATTCCTAGGGAGCTAAGATTTTAAAGAACAAATAAGGTCTATAGCAGTTCTAGGTAAACGTAGTGTTTAGCCTAAAGGTTAAAAAGTTAATACGGCAGTTAAGAAGCAAGACAACTTTAAGAATCCTTTTAGAAGATAAAAACTAAAAGAAAGTATAGATAAGTTTAGGCAACAAATTATTATATAGCAAGAATAAAAGCTAGGCCAGAGATTAGCTATACCAAGATATATAAAGGACAGAGCACCTATATAAAAAGTTATAAACAGGCCAAAGGTAGGAACGCTAAGAGCTAAGTAGTTAGATAAACTAGAATAAGAAGAGGATCTAGAGATTCTAACCAGATTTATAGAATAATATACTAAAGATTACAACAATGCAGTAATAAAGAAATACTTCCTTATGGATAGGCTGTATATACTTACTAAGCTATACCAGAAGTAGTATAAGTAAAGAGGAAATAATAAGTAGGAAGATTTTTATATATGACTAGATAAGAGAGTTATACTAGACTAAGCGATATCTAAGATATAGATAAGCTATATAAAAGGGGCGTTAGTTATAATATTAAAGAACCTAAAGGAATAGGCCATAGACTAGAGGGAGATAATGTAGGTATTAGTACTAGCAAATAATATGGCAACGTTTAGGTTAATGCGGGAGAGGTTTAAACTTAAGGATGAGGACAAGCCAAGAGTTGACCTAAAACACCTAGCATATTACACATTAGCGTGGATAGTATATATGGATAATATATACAACATATATAGGACACCTAAGGATAGGTATTATAAGTATCTAATAAGAATATATTGGATAATAGGTAAAAAACGGTACAGAGACGTGAGGTATATGCATAGTTAGCACCTAGTAGAAGTTTAAGAACTAGGAGACTTAATACTTTAACCAGGAAGATTCCTTATAAAAGAATGCCTAGAAGGACAATAGTGGTAGGAGTGCCCAGAAAATACTTATCTATAGTATATTAAAGATAAGAAGCAAACTAAGTATTAGCTGTAAAGGGACTAAGTATAGTTAAGATCTAATAGTTAATAGTTAGGAAAAGCGGAGGCCTATAGAACTAGAGGGAGCTAGTAGTAGAGCCTTAAACCCTTAAAGGAATTATAAAACGACACCTAAATTTATAAGTTAGTTGGCAAGATTAAAAGTTTAAAGTGTTAGTAGATAGTGGAGTAATAAGAAACTATATATTACTAGCAGTTGTTAAAAGGATAGGGTTACCATATAGATAAAAAGAATACTTATACCTACTAATGACAATTTTAGGAGATCTAATAGCCTATAGAGGAGGCATTATTAATCTTAAAATAGGACTAATTTAGTTAACCATTAAAGGGAGATAAGTTAAGGTGTTTTTTAATATCCTACTATTAAAAAAGGATAAGGCAATACTAGGGATGCCTTAATTACAGGAATACAATCTAAAGATTAATTAGGTTATAGGTTAGGTTAATATTAAAGATATATAATAATGGAAGACAAGATAACAGACTAAGATGGTATAGTACTAAGTTAGAGCGATATATAAAGAAACTAAGCGAAGCTTAAGTTATGTACTAAAGAGATACTATAAGTATAGCAAAAGACTATAGAGCCCAGAAAGTGAAAAGCTGTTAGAGTATATAGTATGGGACTATAAAATAAAATTAGAACTGGGAATAAGTCTAAAGTTCTTTTTAATATACAAGCTGCTTAAGGAGTTTATCTAGGAAAACTTATAAAAGGGATATATTAGACCATTGTAGTTATTAGTAGGATATAAACTATGGGCTATAATTAGATATAATAGTATCTAGTAGTCCGTAGATTTGGTAGACGTAGTAGACATATAGTTAGGCCGCCTCTTTAGCATTAATATTTTTGTGACAAGGGATTAAGAACGGGCGCTTGCTAAAGCGGTCGACTATAACCATAGCCATATTATATCCGCTACGGTCTATAGGTAGCTTGTGGAAGTCTATAGAGATATACTGCTAGGGGCGCTCTAGTATTAGGAGTGGTTTTAATAGTCCTAGGGTCTTATCTTATAGGATTATAGATCTACGGCAGCTATCGCAGTTTCGTACGTAACGGTTAATATCTATAACCATTCCAGGCTAGTAGTAGCGGTCGCCAATAATCCTACGGGTCTTATTTTTTCTAGGGTGGGCCGTAGAGACCTAGGCATGTGCTTCGGTAATAAGCTAAGTCTATAAGTTCTATTCCTCTGCTACTACTAGCCGTTCCTAATACTTAAGTAATCCATTTTCAATGGACTATGGGCTAGTAATGTCCTTTGCCTTTTTATAGTAATCCTATAGAGAAGGGGCCGTACAATTTGCTTACAGTAGCTTATTAATAAGGTCAAGTTCCGTAGAGTTAACGGGACATATCTTAGCGTTTAAAGGGTCTGTATTTAGTTCTACCTATATCTAAGGGTTAAGGTGCTCTAGTTGTAGTAGTATCTAGGTCTATAATAAGATCTTTATAGCCATTTGGTTATCTAGGTCTTATTTACGCCTTATAAGGGCATCCGCACGGTTAGTTGCGCCTGGCCTATATATAATTAGGAAGTGGAACTGAGATAGGATATCCGCCTAGCGTGCCTACCAGGCCGTAAGGGCCTTTGTTATTATAAAGTATTCTAAGGCCTTATAATCCAAAAACCACTTTAATAGGCTTAGGGGTCCCTTCTAGCTGTATACACCAGTGCTAAAAGCTAGAGATAATAGCTAGCATTTCTTTATCATAGATGTGGTAGTTTAGCTTGGCATCTATTATAGTCTTTAAATAGTATGCAATAAGGTACTATTTCCATCTAGTTGCTTCTAGAAAAAGATACCAGCTATCGCGCCGTCTAAGGTATCAGTTTTTAGTATTAAGGGCCGTTCTGGGTCAAAATAGGCAAGTAGGGGAGCCGATACTAGCCGTTTTTTAAGCTCATTAAAGCCCTGCTTGTATATGGCGTTAAAATGGAAGGGCTGGTCTTTTCTAGTAAGACGGTTAAGAGGCCAGGAGATCCTGCTATAGTCCTTAATAAAGCGTTGGTAGAAGTTACAGAAACCTAAAAATAATTATACCCCCTTTATAGTCCGTAGGGATGCCTACTAGTTAATTACAGCTGTTTTTTTTAGGTCTACCTTAATTCCGTCCGTACTAATAATAAACCCTAGGTACTTAGTGCGCTTAACACTAAATTCTAACTTCCTAATATTGGCCTAGAGACCAGCTTTACGGAGCTATTATAGGACTTTATAGACATGTTCCTTATATTCCAGTTTATTCTTAGAGTAAATTATAATATTATGTAGGTAGGCTGTGCAGAAGTTATTAAGGTAGTCAAAGAGTACATTATTTATATACCGTTGGTACATAGCCGGTCCGTTGGTTAGTCTAAAAGGTAGTACTTTATATTTATATAATCCGTAGCGGGTCTAAAATATAATAAGATCCTTAGATCCGGGGTCTATCCTAATTTAGTAAAAGGCCTGGCGGATATTAAGCTTTATAAAAATCTTAGCCTTACTTATACGGGCCAGTGTTTCTTTAAGTAAGGGCAGCAGATATTGGTCTTTGCGGGTTATATAGTTTAGTTTACGGTAGTTAATACAGAAACAGAGTCCGCTATTTGGCTTTTTTATAAAGAGAATAGGTAAGGTAAAGGGGACCTAGCTAGGCTTAATAAAGCCCTTATTAAGGTTATTAATAATATACTGCTTAGTGGCCTATAGCTTGTCAGTAGATTGCTAGCGGAGGGAGCTATAGCTAAGGGTATTTTCTTTGTTTAGCTTAATCTTAATCTTATAGTTATATGGTTAGTAAGGCGGGAGTATATTAAATACTACCTTGGAGAATATGTCCTTGAATTTCTAGTATTGGCGGGGTAGTTTCTGTTCTACCAGCTCCTTATCTATAAGCTTACTTTCCCCACTAAGCTAGTTATAGGCTAGGGCTCCGTTGTCTTTAATTATCTAGTTAATTTTGTATAAGCTAGTCGTAAAGGTAATAGTATTAGGCCGTTTTAAGTTCTGGTAGAACCCTATGGCACTAATACAGTAGATATTAACTGGTGGGAAGTTTATAGGTTTCTTTACGGACGTTCTATAGACCGTATTTTACAGTGGAGGGTTTATAACCCTCTTTAGCTCCTGTTCCATTTTCTATAAGTTATCCTTTTAGTTTATACGTTTAGTACAGCGTCTAATATTCCTTACTATTCTTTATAGCTATATAGGGCCTAAGCTAGCTAGCTTATTACTAACTTTCTAGGTTTTTAGTGCCAGTGGTGCGACATCGGTAGTCTAGGGGCGGCGTAGTATATAGACCCGTTACGAGTTAAGCTGTATATCTTTCTTAAAAGCCTAGTCCCTACGCATAGCATCGGCCTAGTAAATGGTGTCTATCTATAGCTGCACAAGATTTTCCATTGTAATGCTGATTTCTTTTATAAAAGAAGGTGTTGGGGGTAGGGTTTTGGGCCAGATAAGCTATCTACTCTGTACGTTAAGCTGTAAGCCTAAATAGGCTAGCTATTTTCTTTTTAAGATTATATCGTGGCTTTCTAGGTCCGTAATGAGAAAGGGGATATTATACTGCCTTTGTCCGTCTACATGGAGGTAAATCTGTAAGATAGTTATAATAGGCGGTTCTATCTATCCATTATACCTACAAATAGAAATTGGTTTGGGCAGTTCCTTAAGGGGTGTATTTAAAAAGTTAGCCAGCTTTATAGCACACTATATATCTATTAAGGCAAAGGCATTTACTCCAGAGTCAGCTAAAGTAGAGGTTAAAACTTAATATCTATTATAGAATAAAGTATAAGGGATAGTACAGCTTCTTCCACCAACTAGCTAACCCAGATTAATATATAATATGTTAATTCCTTTTAACCCTAGAGGGGAGTTTTACTCTAAAGTTCCTCTTTTTTTAACTCTATACTGTCCTCCTATATTAATAGAACCTTGTCTGTCTTTACTTTTATTAGGTGGTCCTTAGCGAAGTAGTCCTTCTGGCCATATAAGAAGCAGGCTCCTTAATTGCTAAGGGCCTGTATATAGGGGTTGCTATATATAGGTTAAGTATTCGGCGGACCCGTAGCGGGGGTAGCTGTACGGCTGGCCGCTAGGTTAATAGTAGGCGGTATAGTTAGTACTATAGGGGTCGCAGATCTTACTAGGGCGCTGTAGCCCATTCTTATAGTATTTGTGTTCTAGTTGGCAGAGCTTCTAGTTTTATACCACTTGGCACGTGCCTTAATTTAGTGGAGGCCCTAGTTAATGGCTGGGCACTAGTCCATAAGTTCCTTTAGCATCTATACGGTAGTATAAACCGGCAGCGCGGCGCGCTATAGGTCTAGGGTAAGCTTGTTAAAGAGGTCTGGCATTAAATCTTTCTAGGGGATTTGAGCCTGTCTGGCTAGGTATAGAAAGTGGGTCTAGAAGACCAAAAAGGTCTCTATCATTTTTATATTAAGGGCTTTATAGTTAAGGCGGGCGTTCTATATCTTAAAGGGGTCCTTATAAATAGAAGACAGGTAGTTAATTATCTCTTTTCCAGAGAGGAAGGGGTCTGCTAAGTCCTAGGCATATTACGGACGTAGATGCGTCTAGGCGTCCCCACCGGTACGGCCAAAGACATAGGCCATTTTAGCTTAAGTAGTAGGGAAGTGGTCCGTATTGACTTTAAGCTTGTCTTGCAGTTAAAGCTTCCAATTATTAAATATAGGGTTAGTTCCGTCTGTAAGCAATAGGGGGTCTACAACCTTCGCGGACCGCAACAATGCTAATGCCGTACGTTAGGCTAGGGCCTTAAGGACTGTAGCAAGTCTTTGGGTATCCGATAACTCCTTAGAGGGTATAGGGGTATCTCTAGCTTTAAGCAGCTCTTAAAGTCGTTCGATTTTGGCATTGGCTGCTACAAGTTCTTCCTAGGGGGTTGAGACGGCGACTGTTTTACCATTGGAGGTATTTACAGGTCCTGCAGCGGCTTTACCAGCTGCTGTATTTCTTGGCATAGTGGTAGGGGTATTAGGTAATTTTTAGTGTTTGTTTATTTCCTAGGGGTTCTGGTCCATGCGTATCCTATTCTTAGGTTTTGCGTTCTATTTGTGTTCTTTTAGTTCTTAGGGGTCTGTCCTGTCCTTATAGTTCTGGTGATGTCCTTAGGGTCCTATTCTGTGTCCTTGTCCTATTTATGGCCTTATGGATATATTTAAGTTCCTTCTTAGGAAAGAAGAGTAGTGACGAGCTTTGGATAATATTAGCAACTCGGTTAATTAAGGCACGAGCACGGCAAGAGGGTCGCGCAAGCCTGTATAATTGTATTGTCTATAAACGAGGATCCAAAGCTAAAGAAAAGAAACAAGAAGAACGGAAGCACCGCTCAAAGTTATATACAATCTTCTGGTCACGTGATGGCAACTTACCGCAACTTGCCATCACGTGACGGCAGTTTACGGCAATCTGACGGCAATTTGCTAGTGCCGTGACAGTTACAGCACTTAAGGAATGGAGAGTATTCTTACAAGGCATAGAGAAACCATTTATAGTTAAGATGGATTATAAGAACCTAACAGGGTTCCTAATAATAAAGGAACTAAACTAAAGACAAGTTAGATAGGCGGAAATACTTATAGAATATCACTTTAAAGTTTAGTATACTAAAGGTACTAAGAATGCGAGAGTAGATGCACTTAGTAGAAAGACAAAGTTGTAAAATAAAGAAAAGCCATTAGGGGCAATGTTAAGAAAGGATAAAGATAGGTTAATTAGGTATAATTATCCTAAGATATTAGTAACTAGGGAGGAAAGTCAGACCTATAAGATACTAAAAAGTATAAAGAGAAGATTTAGACTTAGAGTAGTATAAGTACTAAGAAGCTATATACGTGCTAAAAGCAGTTATAAAAGAGTTTGTTAGCGAATTCTATAAGGGAATAACTTAAGGATATAATGGAGCAATAGGCTTAGTGTTAAGACTTTAGGAGGAGTATATTATTTAAGAAATCTAGGGATTGGCGAGATAAGTTATAAAGGAGTATCTAGATTATTAAAGAAATAAACTAATAAGGTATAAGCTATATAGAGGGCTATAACCTATTAAAATACCGGAAAGACTATAGGAGGTTATATTATGGGATTTTATTATAAAGTTATCTAAGTTAAAAGACCTTATTACTAGATAGAGTTATAATATAATCTTAGTAATAGTAGACAAGTTAACCAAGTAGGGCTATTTTATAGCATATATAGAAGAAATATTAGCAGAGGATATGGCTAGAATCTATATTAAAGAAGTGTTTATAAGATACGGAGCACTAATAAAGATTATATTAGACAGAGATCTAAGATTTATAGCAGCATTCTAGGAGGTATTCTTAATAGAGTAAGGAGTTTAAGCAGTAATGTTAATAGCATATTACTTATAAATAGATGGATAAATAGAGAGACTAAACTAAATACTGGAATAGTATTTAAGGCATTATATTAATTATGCGCAGAATAATTGGGTATTATTATTACTAGTTATATAGTTTATATATAATGCTATACCATAGAAAGGAATAGGCATGTTACCTTTTAAGGTAAATTATGGGTATAAGCTAAGAATGTTATTATTACTATAATAAGTAAAGAAAATAAGTAATATAGCTAAAGAAAGTGTGAGGGCACGAAAAGGCTTTGGGGAAGATTTAAAGGAACAATATAAATTCTATCTAAATCTAAGGGTATATAGCTCTTGCAGAGTACAAGACGTTACGTAAAGAAGAGAAAGGAATATAGGAAACTTGTAATTAAATATTCGGGGTCTTGGTAGTAGACGCGTAGGCACAAGCCCACGCGAAATTTAATAGGTTTTGACTAAATTCTATTACGTTAGTGGAATTTAGTGGAATTTAGTGGAAATTAGTTAAGTTGGCAGAATTTAGCAGAATTTAATTAACTTGGCAGAATTTGGCAGAATTTAATTAAAGCGTTGGAATTTATCTGTTAAGTGTTTTACTAAGATATTTCTACTATAACTAGGCTAGTCCCGTTATAGTACCCCCCTTTTTAACTAAAGGTCCAAATAATTTCATTTTAGTTAAGACTTATAACTTATTGCATGTTATGTAATCGCGTTATAAGCGTTATAGTACATTTTAAGTTCTTTTTAATTTTAAGTTTCCTACTATTGTTTTTCATGTATTTATGTTAGGTGGCAATTGTTTACCTTTATATTATGTCCATCTAGCTAGAGTAGGCCGCGAAGGATGGTCCTTATAGAATTCTTTTACTAAGGAAGGCGCGTTGGCCTTAATCTAGTTATAGGTTTCCTAGGTTCGTATTTTATATCCTTCCCACTTAATAAAAAGTTTAAATTATTTAGATTATATTTTCTATTATATATCATTAATTAAGTTAATAAAGTAAGAACCGTTACCGTTGTTAAAAATTATAGGAGGTAGTAGTAGTACTTCGCGAGTTATAGGATTTTCTCTTAAAGGTTATAGCAAGCTTACGTAAAATGTTAGGTGTATTTTTATTTTAGTTGGCAGTTTAAGCTTATAGGCGTATAGGCTTAGTTTCTTCTTAATTTGGTATAGGCCTACGAATTTCCAATTAAGTTTCTTTAAAGGCTGTTAAGTCTTTAAGTTTTATGTACTTAGGTAAGCTATATTACCTTTCTTAAAGTCCTATATAGGAGCTCGTTCTTTGTTTGTATGCCATTCCTATAACATTTAAGCATACGTTAATTTGCTTTATAATAGTTCCGTTAACTGCTTTATTTAATTAGTAAAGTTATATATATTAATTAACTGGATCTGTTTAATTATGGGTCCTATTATATTAATTTCAGGTTATAGTTTTGTCGGGAATAAGGCAAGCGGTCGTCACGTGTCGCCGCGGCACTAGCGTAGCAAGGAGTCTTAAGCTCCTCGCCCTTCCTCATTTAAATAAAGAATATAAGCATACTAACCAACATCACTGTAACCTACTCGAGTAGTCGTTATTGGTGAGTCACCCTGTGTAACCAACACTAATTAGTGGTTGAATACACAGTTAACCATAGAGCAGCTAGGTTTTCGAACAGAAGAGACAGTCTCGTGCAGGGGTGCTATATGCGCTTATATGGAATAGATCCTAGCGATACTATACTACCTTAGACTTGCGGAAAACTAGTAATAGAAGTGTCACTAAGTACTAGGAAATACCAAGTTACGTCCATTATACAGAACAACCACGTTTATAAAGATTTGGTTAAGTACTTTAGGTTAAAAGTGTTACTAAACCTAGGGTCCTAAGTTAATGTCCGAAACACGTTAAAACAACCATCTTAATACCTTTGGTGTACCTTCGCAGACCGCAGGATTACGATTACTACCTAACTATACGTTAAACAACCTTTATTTTCCTTAATCTTTTTATTAAAACGCGTTAAATAACCCTTAATAATAGCTATTATAGCGTTAACCTACCTAAAGAAGTATAAGGACGATATTAACCCAGAGATATAGAAAACCAATATAATTAACCTTAAAGATATTAATTAATAAGATTTAAACGGATTCTTACTATACCGTATAGCACACTATAAAGACAGCGAATATAACGACACCATACTATAGTACTATATAAGGGAGGACTTTGTTGGATAGACAAAGGGAACATAGACTCCTATAAAGAAGGATATTATACGAGACTTCCGTAACTTCTTGTGGAAGTATAGAGTGTTTATACCTATAGATGGGGGTACTATTAGAGACAACATTTAGGAGCAGGTTATTGATATAAAAGAAAAGTATAAATGGACTCTATAAGAGATTAAGCACTAACTATGCACTATAAGGAAGCTTAACTTATAATAGAATCCAAGTAATACACCTCTAAAGACGAATCTACCTCCGCCTTTAACTCCTCTATGTCCAATCTAACCCGTAACTTTATCTTTAAATACTATACCCTAATAAGAGTAGGCACAGGATCCCATTACTTCGCGATTTAATAACCTTTAGACTCCACTAACTAGACCTACGTCCCCACTGCAGCCTATAATATAACTCCCATCTCCTCTATCTTAATCTTAAATCGGAGGCAGTTTAAAATTGCTTATAGAGCTTGCGAAGCTCTATTTGGATTAGGAGAAGAAGTTTAGCAGGGAATTATATAATGTTCTTAATTTAAAACTATATATCTTCTATAACTATTGCTAGAAGGTAGGAATAGAGTCTAATTAATACCACAACGCCTATTCCGTTATGCTTAAGGGCCGAGCTAGTACCTTCTATTATAATCGTTTGGTAGAAAAAGGATATGATTTTGACCGCATAATATATAAGTTAAGATGCCACTTTAAAATAGAAGAGAATAAGCAGTAGTATATATTAGAATAGAGAGAGACTACCTTCCTAAGAATTATTACTATAAACCCAGGTGTCCCTCGGCTTAATTATCTTTAAAAGCTCTTTAATTAACTTTAAACAATTTAGCATGGTTTATCCAAATTATATTAAGAGGATTTTAGCCTATATAATTAAGTTATTAGCGCATGCTAAGGCGTTAAAGAATATAATCTTGCTCTTTTTAATCCTGCAAATACTTATAAAGGAGTATATACTTAATTAAGATCTTCTATTGGCACCGCTCTACGCTCCTAAGAAGTATAGTAATTTAACGCCTAACTCTAACCTACTTTGATTGACCTGGCTAACCTGGCTGACTAATATAATCACAACTGGACTAATCGAACATATGGTGGCTGTGGTAGGCAATACGGTAGAGGGTACAATCAACGACTATAAGGCAAAGGTAGAGGTCCTTATAGAGGTTCATTTTAAAGTAATTGCTAGAAGAAGTGCTATATTTATAAGAAACTAAATTACTGGTTAACTAGGCACTCTCTTAATAAGCGAAAGGAGGTATATAATAAGTTTTACCAGAGTGTAAGAAACGTTAGAAATTATAAGGTTACTATAGCCTACTTCTAAAGCTTTCTGGTTTAATATAAAGGCGTAGAAGATCTTAAGGGTAAGGTTAATAAGGCCAAACAGCTCCTTATAGATATGGAAATTAAGGACTACTCTTCTAACCAATACTTTACTGAGTATGGTGAGGTAAATAGCACACAAACTGTTACTATTCTTAATAACTAATCTACGCTCTATGCTATTACAAAGTCAGATATCTTTAATAAGCTAAAGGAGAGTTCTATATTCTCCTTTAATAACAGATACTTAGCGAACGTCTTCTATGGTATTATGCCAGATACTAGAGCCGTAGGAGTATCTATAGTAGGAGAACCTTAAGTTCAAGCTCTTTAGCAGCTTAATAGCTCTGTTTAGATTAACTAATCAACGGCAGGCTAACACACGATTTATTTTGGCAAGGGTACTATAATCTCTTTTAGCACAATTAGGGTCTAAACCCCCTTAGGGTATATTACTTTCTACATTATTCCCACGAACACCCTATTTCTATTTTGCATTAGAGATATAGATAAATTAGGCGTTAAGCTTAATAACCTTAAGAATATACTTATTTAGGGAGATAATCGGGTGCCTATTATGCGCAAGTGGGGTCACCCCTAGTTGCTCCTTTATTAACTAGAAAAGAGTGTTGCTTAGAGCCACTTAACTAAGTTAGAGTTACGCCAACTATACCGTTGTTTTAGCTACCTATCTGTTTATTAATTACTTAGGGTTGTTTAGCGAGTAGGCTATAAAGTTAAGGTTAAGGTAATTAAGCATCTTATAAAGTACTGCTATTACTGCTAAATAAACTAGAAGTCCCCTGGCTAATTTAAGTTCACCCTTAAAGATAACTACAACTTCAACTTCTATATTATCGTTAACGTTATATATCTTAGCGGCAAGCTAGTACTCTAAGTTATTAACTTCTTAACCTCCTTTTAAGCCGCACATTTCTTAAAGGATATGTTAGCTAGGAACGCATGGGATACCCTTTAATTATACTAGATTAATATCTACCTAGAACCCCCTAATTAAATTATCTATAATATAGGAAAGAACTTCTTATCTATAGAGTTTCAATAATAGATAAAGGCAATGGTAATTAAGGTTAAGGAAGTCCCTATTAAGGCACATAATAGTATCGGAAAAGTAGAGCAATATCACACGCCATTACGCCGCGTATATAAGATTATCTCTTTAGAACTAGAGGACGCTAGTAAAAAACTTACCTTATAAATAGCTGTTAAAGCCATTAACGATTCCGCTGGCCTGGATGGACTTATACCTATATTACTAGTCTTTAGCGCCTACCCTTAAATAACTAACAATTCTCCACTATCTCCCTCCATTGTGCAATAAGCTAAGGCTATTCGCAAGGCAATGAAGAAGGTCCGACGTCTCTATACTACACACCAGGTCAACGACGCACTAGGAATAAGAAATGGCCTAAATACCTTAACTACGCTTAATCTGCCACTCTAGTCTAAGGTACGCGTATAGTGTAAAAAGGGAGGATAGTTAGGCCTATATTAACTTACTATAATTAATGGTTAAACTTGCACTATTTAGATGCCTTACGGACCCACTTAATTCCGTTTAACTGTTATTAAGCCTTACTATAAAGATAACAGTTTTAAGCCTTTATAGGATGCCTTAAAAGATACCCTAAAGGAGAACTATAATTAACATGCTCTAGAAGGCGACTACAATTCTAATATAATTATAGTAGATGTGCTATAACCACAACGCAGTAGAGGTTGCCTAAAGGGATTACAAAATCGCCAACATCTTATTAATTTCGAAGAGCAATTTGTTACTGCTATTAAGAGTAGAGACGAGTTATTAATAGCCTTTATAACAGCTAAAGAGAAGGCTGACTTTAAGCTCATAAAACAGCTCTAAAAGGAAGGCTATATTATAACTCTAGGAGCCCCTTTCTAAGTATCTAATAAGCAGAAGATCGACGGTCTTATTATAAGAGGAGTCTTTAAATTTAAGAAATATAACCCTGCCAAGTTCGATGGAGTTTGCATATTTAAGTTAAGAATAGTTAATAAGATTAAAGGCAAAGCTACTAATACCCCATTTAAGAAGTTAAGGCTGGTTATTTAAGGCTATAACAATAACGGCAAGGAAGTAATTCTTATATAATCCCCTATAATTCAACAAGCTAGTTAGCGAGTTATTATTACGCTAGCTCCCTCCTTAATAAAGAATAGAATAGCGGTTTATTTATAAGATATTACTTAGGCCTATACCTAATTAGAGATACGCCTTTAGCGCTTAATACTAGCATACCTTCTAGAGCAAATTCGCTACTAATATCCCAAAGATATAATTATGGTTGTACTTAAGCCATTATATAGAATTGCAGAGGTAGGAACTTACTAGTAGGCTATCTATAGCAAGCACTATAAAGAGAAGCTTTTAATAACTACTTCTATATTTAACCCCTGCTTCCTTATTACAACTACAGGAACTCCATTTGGAATTATTAGCATATAAACTAACAATATAATTATCTTAGGAGATGACTAATTTTTAGCTCTTAAAGAAGATAAGCTAGTAAAGGCGAATTTTATAGTAAAGCTAAAGGAAAAGCTTAATTTAATAATACTATTACTCTTTAATGAATGCATCCTCTCTAGGAATAAGGATTCTATTACATTACACTAAAAGGGCCAAGGTAAGAAGATCGACGTTATTAACATTAATTCTCTAAAGCAAGGATATATGGAGTAACGCGCTTATGGAGTATATATTGCTTCTATCTATTAACCTAAGGCTTCCTTTAATCTCTCTATTGCCGCCTAACACCAGAAACCAACTAAGGATAACATTCTTGCCCTAAATAAGCGTCTTTTCTGGCAAATGAACCATCTTAATTGGGGACTACTCTACGTGCCTATTAATCTTCCTACCGCTAAGTTCTTTATATTTGTTAATAGATCGTTTATAAATAATAAAGATTTTAGCTCCTAGTTAGGATATAAGATTATTATTACAAATAAATCTACTAAAGAGAATAACTTTATAATCTACGGCAATCTTACCTATTAGAGCTTAACTAAGAGTAGGCGTGTTACTTAAAGTGTTCTAGCGTTAGAGATATATGGAATAGTTGGCGGAGTTAACATAGCAGTTGCAATTAGAACTACCCTAAAAATAATTATAGATTAACTCGAACTTCCCGCTATCCCTATAATCGTGTATACTGACTTATACTCCCTCTATAAGTGTTTAGTTAAGCTTAGTACTATAAAGGAGAAGCGCCTTATAATTAACATTATAGTACTTTGGTAATCCTATAAACGGTAAGAACTTTTTAAGATTTAATGGATTAATGGCTAAGATAACCTAGTAGATGTAATAATAAAGGTAAACCCAAATAAGGCTCTAGAAATATTTATTAACATAAACACTTTATATATACAAGTTAAAGGTTAGGTTAAAAGGGAGTAGGAGTATAATAATTTATAGACCCTAATTCTAACTAGCTAATTAGGATTTTCTATCCCTAGAATAGAAAATTGCTATTAGCTCGCTTATAACTAGCGCCTTAGCGGCACTAATACGATATCCAACTATAACTCCTAAGCAAGAAAGCGCTATATGTTAAGAGGCAAATTTTGGGACAATAAGACTTATATTACAATGGCAATAGTAAGTAAGGAGGATTAATATTTGGTACGCTAGTTAAGCGGCATTTGTATATAGATGGCAACCACAAAAGAAGAGTTGCTAGTGTTGGGAATGAGGCAAGCGGTCGTCACGTATTGCCGCGGCACTAGCGTGGCGAGGAGTCTTAAGCTCCTCGCCATTCCTTATTTAAATAAAGAATATAAGTATACTAACCAACATCACTATAACCTACTCGAGTAGTTGTTATTGGTAAGTCACCCTGTGTGACCAACAGGTTTAAATCCAAGTTAAGGGTCTTATCTATAGGTCGCGTAGAACGGCATCACGCCTATTAATATATTTATTGTATTATTTGCAGTAAACTTAGCTAAAGGTAGCCATTTTTCCCAGTCGTCTTATAGGTAGGAGCAGTATATTTATAAGTATTATTCCATAATCACATTCGCAATTTTAGTTTAGCCATCTATCTCCGGATAAAATATAGTTAAGAGTTATGTTTAAATGCTTAATTGTTTATATAGAGCTTGCCAAAAGTCTAAAATGAACTAGCTTCCGTGGTTAGATATTATTATATTAGAAAGTCTATATAGCTTAAAGACGTGCTTAATAAAACATTCGGCTACTAATATCGCATTAATTAAGTCTATAGGAATTATATATCGCATTTTTATAAGACGGTTAACTACTACTATAATATTTGTAAACCTGTTACTACTAGGCAAGTTAACTACAAAGTTAATTAAGATATTGCGCCATCTTTATATTGGGATTAGTAGCGGTTAAAGTACTCCTTACTTCTTTATATAAGAGGGTTTTCTATATACGCATATTCTATATACTCAAACGTATTTTTGTACGTAGTTATGCATTATAGGCTAGTAATATACTTGTTAAACGATCTTATAAGTCTTCGCACGGCCAGGATATTCTATTATAGGGGAGTTGTGTACAAATTCGAGTATCTTAAATTATAAAGGTTTAGAATTCGGGATTACTATCTTCTATTAATAGTACAATTAATTATTTTAAATTTCGCATTTAGTGAGTGTAATATCCTTACACTATTATTTTCCTGTTTAAATCACTTTTATTATATTAATTATCTATATATTATTCTTATATTTGTATTCTATTAGCTTATTAATTTCTATTTCCTATTTATTAACTTCTAATTTATTTCTTTTAAGTTTTATATCTAGGAATATAGAACACAGTTTTTTAAAGCATTTAGGGGGTAGTAAGATCCGTAATTAATTTGCAATCCATTCGTTTAAAGCATTTACGGGTAGGTCCTATAATCTTTATATTAATGCGTTAGGCTTCTAATTAAGTTTGCCCAGTTAGTATATAATCTTAAAGTTAAATTATAAGAGGTATTCGGCCTAATAATTTTGGCGCTGCATTAATTACTTTATAGTTATAAAGTACTGCAGATTCTTATAGTCTGTTAATATACGTATTGGGAACAACAATCCTTTAAGCTTAGGACGCCATTGTTTAAAGTATCTAATAATTACAAGCAGTTCCTTATTATATATCTTATAGTTTAATCCAATAGGGGTGAGTTTCCGGGAAAGAAAGGCTACTGGACATAGTTCGCCATTTTTATTATATTACAATAACACTCCCCCTAGCACATAATCTAATAAGTCCGTTTTAACAATACATTTAAGGTTAGGGTTAAAGTAAGGATTAGAGTAGTTATAAAGTGATATTTTAAGTTATTAAAAGCTTGTTTACATCTAGCGATCTATTTAAATTTTATATTCTTCTTTATTAGGTTTACTAACAGCTAAGTAATTTCTAAGAAATGGTTAATAAATTGTTAATAGAAATTTGCAAATCCTAGAAATTCTTAAATATCCTATACGTTGCTAGGGCTTTCCTAGTTTATAATTACAGCAACTTTTTTAGGGTCCATTTTAATTCCGTTACGGGATATAATTAAGCCTAAGTATATAACCTTAGATATATAGAACTTATATTTCTTAATATTACATTATAAGCCCGCGTCTTATAAGCGTTTAAGGACCATTCTAATATATTTCTAATGTTTAGAAAGTAAGGACAAGTAGATTAAGATATTATTAATATACACGGTAATAAATACATTAAGGAATTCACAAAGCGTATTATTAATATATTACTAAAATATACTAGGACTGTTCTTTACGCCAAATAACATTACTAGGTATTTAAAGAGTCCCTATTATATACGAAAAGCTATATACTTCTTATCTCCTTTACGTATACAAATTTTATTAAAGGTAGTAATTATATTAAGCTTTATAAAGTACTGTGCCTTTACTAATTAGTTAAGCGTCTCTTAAATTAAGGGAATTGGATATTAGTTTTAAATTATAATTATATTTAGAGCTTAATAATTAATATAGAATCTTAAGCCTCCTCCTAGCTTTTTAATAAATAGTACGGGTAAGGTAAATGGAGATTAACTAGGGCGAATAAATCCTTTTTCTAGATACTTATTAAGGTATTATTATATTATAAGCAGTTCTTCTTGTAATATACTATATAGCGGACCGAACTTTAGTGTTATACCAGGCTCAAGTTCTATCTTAAAATCGTGCTTCTCTTAGTGCGGGGCTAGCTAGTCTATAAATCGTTTTTTAAACTCGTTAATTAGGTCATGGTACTCTTTAGGTATAAAAGGTTAAGGATTAGGATACTATTTCGGTTCTAGTACTTTCTTAATGTCTTTTATGGTTATAGCAAAGATTTTACAATCTTGTCTTTTTGCTAATAAAATAAAAGGCGCGGCCTATATTATACAAATTTTGAGAGGTTTTAATATAACATTTTCGCATTCTTTACTATAATTAGCAGTTATAGATTTATTATGTTAGCTTAAGGTTTATAGCAAGGGTAATTTATATTATATTAAATTTAAATAGTTATATGTATGTTTATAGGGCAAATGGTTTTTTAAGTAATAACTTTAGTAGTAAGTTGTATGGAACTTTAGTATTTCTTTAACCCAGCTAATTAAAGGGTTGTGTCGTTTTAGCCATCTATATCTAAGTATAACTTTATATTGCTTTAAGGGTGTTATAAATAGGGAGATATATTTAAGATGTTTACCCATCCGCATTTTTACTAGGGCGTAGTGCATTATTTCGCCATATATTAAGGGTTTGCTATTAAAGCCTTATAGGCCTTAGGGCTTATCAAGTTTCTTTAAATTTAGGCGTTAAGCTTTTGTATAGTTTATATTAATAAAGCCTATGCTAGTAGCTCCGCTATCTATTAGGATTTATACCTTCTTCTATTTTTTAAGTATTTAAATTTCACCAAGTATATTAAGGGAGTCATGCTGTATATTAGCGCTAGAAGAGCCTAGACACTTATACTCTTCTACTTTTTATCCTAAGGCGCGACTTGGCCCTAGGACAATTTATTTTCCAAGTTAACCAAAGGCAAGATACTTTGTGGCGTCTAAGTACGATTTATAGAGCAGGTATAATTTAAGGAATAAGTATAACTCAAGGAACAGGAAGAACTATGGCAGACCTTTTTAAAGGGGTGAGTTCGGTAATGCTTTTAAATATATCCTTTTTTACTATATCCAAAGCATTCTCTATTTATGGCTCAAGTTCTTTATTCATTAGTTCCTAAGGGTATATAGGATTAGGTGGCATTAAGGTCCATAGGGTTATATATAGGGCTTTTAGGTCTTAGAGAAGGATCGCGCCTTAGAGCACATACCGATTTTATAGAGTTTTAAATACAAGGTATAGTTAACTTTAGAGAATAAGTCTATTTATTATATTAAAGGTCTTTATTAATTTGTTAACATATTATAGCAAATTCAGATAGGTTTTTTAGTAGTTCTCTACCTACTAACTAGGCTCTAATCTTATCCGAAATAGCTTATTAAAGGGTAGCAACTCTAGCAGCTTTATTCCAATCTAGCTCACTAATAAGGCCTAAAAATTCCAAAAAGAAGCTGGTGAAGTCTTGGTTCTATTATCATAGGTTTTTAAGTTTAGTAACAGCTATATATTTACAGCTAGTGTCATTATATATTTATTCTAGTAGAGAGATAAAGGTTTTAAAATTAACAAAAGTGCTATTACGGAAGAATGGATCTATAGTTTATACAGCGTCCTTACTTAAATAAGATATTCTATAGCTAACCTTACTAGCCTTAGTAGGGTATTAATTATAGTTTATTAAGAGTTTAAGACAGAGCTTAGTTATAAAGGGACGTAGGTTATTTTAGTTTCTATTAAACATTGGAGGATTAAGAAGCTTTTTAGATTTTATAATAGGTACTAGATTCGCTATAGGTATAGGTTAAGCTACTATTACTAGTTTGGTATTTATATTTAACAGGTCAGGTTTAGGTACTATTATTTTAATCTTATTTGTAGGTGTTGCTATTAGGGTCTATAGCGTAAATGCCTTAATATTACGGAGTTCTTCGCAGAGTGCTTCTATTAATCGCTAGTACTGGGCTTTTAGTGCAGCCCGCTACTAAGCTAAGGCGTCCGTAAAGGACTGTTATATCATAGTTAACTGTTCCCTGACTAGGGTTATAATACTTATAGTTATTAAAAGGGATTCGGGTTCGTTTACCATTTTAATAGTAGTTGTTTTAACGCAACGTAATATAAGGGCACAAAGAGGCTTCAGGGAAGATTTAAAGGAATAATATAAATTCTATGTAAATCTAAGGGTATATAGCTCTTGCAGAGTACAAGACGTTGCGTAAAGAAGAGAAAGGAATATAGGAAACTTATAACTAAATATTTGGGGTCTTGGCAGCAGACGCATAGGCATAAGTCCATGCGGAATTTAATAGGTTTCGACCAAATTCCATTACATCAGTAGAATTTGGTGGAAACTGGTGGAAATTAGTTAAGTTAGCGGAATTTGGCAGAATTCAATTAACTTAGTAGAATTTGGCAGAATTTGATCAAAGCATCGGAATTTATCTGTCAAGTGTTTCACCGAGACATTCCTACTATAACTGGGCTAGTCCCGTTACAGAAAGAATGGAGAACTTAATAAATCTTTATAATTACCTTAAAGAAACAGCTAAACTAGTATAGGTAAGAATAAAAAAGTATTATAACGCTAGGAGATCTAAGGGACTAGATCTTAAGAAGGGAGATAAAGTATAGCTACTATATAAAAATTTCAAGAGTTGATAACTAAGTAAGAAGTTAGACTATGTTAGACTAGGACTATTTACAATTAAAGTAAAGATCTTAGAAGTTATATATAGACTTAACTTACTAGAAAAGATAAAGATCTACCCTATATAATATATTATAATGCTAGAGCTAGCACGTAGGAGTGCTAAGCTACTAGTTTATATAGTAGATATATATAGAGGTTAAGAAGAAGATAAATAGGAGGTTTTAAAGATTGTTAGTTATAAGGACATTAATAATAAAACATAGTATAAGGTTAAGTGGATAGGCTATAATAAGACTACTTAGGAGCTACTAGATAACCTAAAAAACGCTATAAGAAAGGTATAGGAGTATTAGAAGAAAAGGGATTAGGAAGCATTAATAAGGAAGAGTTACTAAAGAATGAGTTACCTAAGGGGGACATAAGAGGAGCAGCCACTAAGGTACTTAAAGTTATTTCTTCCATTAGAGGAGGAGAACCTATTCTTTTATTACTAAGTTCCTATAAACCTTACTCTATAAGTTTCTACTCCTTAAAATAAACCTTCTTACACACCCTTTTAAGATAAATTAAATAAGTAAATATAGCTAGACAAGAGTTAAGGGCCTATTATTAAGCAGCGGCAGCCTCTTATTTAGTGTTATAAGAATAATAGAGTTTAGCTAACGCTACTAAGAGCTTATTATTAAGTTTTATAGCGGTAGATTAAACCTAGGACCCTAGCAGCAATTAATAAGGGCACTTAAAGACTATTAAGAGTAATAGGACACGCATACTTAGCGTTAGAGACTAAGTGCACGTCGCAGGACGATTAAATATTTGCCTTAGTGCACTCTAAATAGGAAGGGGGTTGCTAAGATAAAGGACTCGCCAATGTAATATAAACTAACCCCTCTTTTGCATAACAAGAATATAGAGATGGTATTATCTTACTAAGAGACAAAATTGTAGTAATGGTATAGGATTAATAAGCTATAAAAGAGGAAGAAGGAACTTTAGGTATAATAAGTAAAGATATTAACCAAATTAATTAAGCGGATATTATACCTCTAGTAAACAACTTAGAGATATTAGGAATCTTTAAGGACGAAGATAAAAAGAAGGGAGATAGTGTTACGGACGCTATAAGTATAATATTACAACTACTAGGAGAGGAGTTAAAAGAAGCTAGTTAGTTAATAAGGGCATAGTCCAGGATGGATCTAGTAGAACTATATAATAAGGAATAGTAACCAAGGTCACGTAATGTAATCTATAAGATCTGTAATAAAGTGAATAAAGTAGACAGAGTAGGTAGAGCAAGAACTTTTATAGGCGTATAGTTGTGTATTTAAGGACCTACAGTCCCTACCTAGATAGTTCTTTCCTTTATAGTAAATCTTAGAATATAATTAGAGTTAATCTGTTAGGCAACTACTCTACTAGTTGTTATTTATACTTATTGCATTATTGACTTCTTGTTTACCTATATACCCAGCCTATTAGCGAGTCTACTATGGTGTTTCCTATAAGGCTTTATTATATGCTTCTTATACTAAAGGACCATAGGATTATATAAAAGCTTAGTATAGTTGTTTTAGATAATACGGGAATAAATAATACTCTTTATTATATAATTAAAAAGTATATAAAAGAGGAGGAAGCTATTATATGGAAATCTTTATATAAAAGAATCCGTTATAATAGCTATATTATTAATCTTACCATCCAAGCCTTTCTTTTTAAGGTTAAAGTTAAGCAGATTAATTTATATAAAGCTAAAGATAAAGATAAAAAAATTTAAGATATAGGCGCCCTTAGAAAGCTCTATAATAATAATATGTATATATAAAGCTCTCCTAGCCGTATAAGGGCTATTAAAGAGCTAGTAGGAAGACAAATTCCACTTAATAATTGTATAAGATGGAACAGCTGGTATAAGATATTATAGGTTGCTATTTAATATAAGCCTATAATAGATTAATACACAAAGAAGTATGGCTTAGATAATGATTTTCCAAATCCTATAGACTAAAAACAGCTTTATATAATAATAGGCTTTCTTCTTGTCTTTAAAAAAGCAACTCTTATAACTTAAGGGCACAATATAATAATCTTAGATATACTTTTTTAAATGGTGTTAGATAATCTGTATTCTCTAAGGTATAGGATATGTGCACAAGTTATATGCACGGGGCACGTGTATTGTAAATATCTTTATAGAGCCCTAGGGGCCCTATGTTAAATAAGAAGCATCAATTAACAATTAAGTTAAGATTATTAATTAATCAATACATTTTATTAATAAACTGCTCTATATAAACTTCGTGATAGTCATAAGCCCAGTCCGCCAACTTAAGAAGCTATTCAGCTATTACTTAATTATTTAAAGAAATTCTACCTTATTGTTAAGACGCAGTCTCTAATAAAAATCCTACCTTAATTGTTATAGGACAAGTCTTTAACAAGATTCCACGAGATTCCACAAGATTCTATAAGATCTCACCTTAATCGTTATAAGGACGATCCTAATAACAAAAATACTATCTTAATCCCTCCTTTGCCTATTAGTTAAATAACTCCACTAATATTGAGCTTGTTAACTACAATCATCCTTAATAGGCCAGAAGATTGGAAATAATGGCTATGGCAACTCCGAGCCCTTATAGATTAATAAATTTGGGCCTATATTAACCCAGACAATGCAGCACCTTAATAAGGTCTACTATAAGAACCAGCCTATCTAAAAGTTATAGATTTTAATAAGGATGAAACCTTATATATATATAGCTCTCGACGAATTAATAGAGAGCGTATAAGAACAGTAGATAATACTACAACTAGGATATAAAGTATTTCCTAAGACAGGAAGATTATCTTTAACAGATCCGCACCTAGATTACGTCTATAGTATTAATTTAGAAGAAGCTACTGCTTGACCCTTCTTTAACTGTTAAAGAATGGCTATCCTAGCTAAAAGAGAATACAGAACCTACTTTGTTGTTTATTAGGAAGAAGGTATAATATTAGTATATAGAAGTCCTTAAGGGGTTTAAACACTTGTTAAAATTAAGCTAATGGCTAGATTAATAGGAACACGTAATGTTACTAAGAGAGAAGTATAAGATCCCTTAAATGTCCGATAGAATCTGGCTTTAAGATTTGGTAGAAGTTATTTGACCTTTTAGTAACGCCTACTATGTAAAGTATACTACTAAGTTAAATAACCCTTAGAAGTTAAGATCTTCTAAATACTATAGAGTAGTAAAGGAGCTATAAGAAGGACTTAGAAGACCCTTGGAGAAAGCCAATGCTATTATAAGAGGGAGTACCTTTAATACAGACTTCGCAGAGCAAGCCATTGAGAATCACTCTGATACTACTAAAGGTTTATAAAAAGGAAAGGCCTTAGTATATACTAGCCGCTTAAAGAGAGCCGCGTTATTAGTTAAGGAGACGTCCTAAAAGAAGCTAACATCTAAGTGCTTAGCGTGCGAAATATAAGAATATTTACTTTGGGAATGTTGGTGTTTATTTAAAGATAAGAGACCTGCAGGAGTTATAATTAGAGATAATTATATTAATAGGGCACTAAAGAAGGTAGAATAGAATAAGGATCTTACTAATTTAGTTACTAAAATCAGACTTAAAGAATAAGAAAATAAAGCTTAATAACGACAGGATAAGAGTTAGGAGACAGTTAAGAAGAGTAAGGGAATCCTACGTCTTAAAGATGTTGCCTTTTATATAGATTTTAACATAAATCTAGTGTTGTTTTGTCTACTTTAAAAATAAGGGTACTACTAGGATAATAAAGGATGATATAATTCTTTGCTAAATGGAAGAATGTTATGGATAATAGACTATCGAAATGCGTCTAACTAGGGAGTCTATTAGCGTTTAATATAAGCTGACTGCTATACTGTTAATAGAAGCGCAGAGTATTATTAAGAGACATTTGTCTAGATATAAAAGGTAATATATAACTATAGCATTTGCGTCTAGGTTATCTAAGACCTATAAAGTCTTATAAAGGTTCTTGGATTGGAATATTAATAAATCCTATCTTAACCTCCTGACTAGACTGACCTTAAGGAAGCGCCTAAGGGGTTATATTTAAGCCTTCGGCGCTATATATCTAAGCTTAAAATAGTACCGCTAAATGCTTAGGGAGTATAATTGTTAAAAAAAACATATAAAGGGACAGCAGATCCTTAGCTTAATAAGACTTACTATAAGAGCTACTGCATTGGCGAGAATAATAACTGGACCCTAATAGCCACTACTGTGAAATTTGACCTAGAGACAATACACAAATACAGTTAACGCGTTTGTCTATTACGATCTTAATAAATTTGTTAGTTAATGATATTGTCTTCTGCTATAAAAGATAGATAAAAAGAAAGTTTAAGAAGCAATTAAGGAGCTGAGCAAGGAATACTAGATAAGTACCCTTAGTGAGCTAAAATGGTTCCTAGGAATCTATATGCTATGTAATTATAGCTAGAGGCTCCTATGGCTATCCTAGAAAGCCTATATTAAGAAGATAGCTAACTAGTATAAGATAGATCTTAAAAGGGTGTCTTCTAGATATTCCTATGGCAGAATCGGAACTCCTCCCTACTAATTACTAATTAATCTATCTAACGCTTCCGTCCCCTAATATAGACCTACTAGTCCGTTCTATATCCCTACTAAGAGAAGCAGCTTCTATAATGCTATATTAGAGACCAGTACCTATATAGTATAAGAAGTAGAGCAATCTACTATAGAGGAGATAAGGAAGGAATGAATAGGAAAGGGAGAGATAATGGAATAAGCGATAAAGGACAAGACGATAGAGATGGTAGAAGTAAAGCGTAATTATTTATCTATACTAGCAATGCATTATTTATAGACAACTCCGTTGACAGAAAGAGCTTATAAGGATATACTATAACGCTATTTGGGGACTGATTGTATAGAGAGCAAATAAGTAGGATATAGTGACTACGTTGAGTATAGAAGCTGAGTTAGCCCTATCTTAGACAGTAAAAGAAGCTATCTTTACTAGTAGGATGTTTAAAGCAACTAAACAATCCCTTAATTATTAACTCTAATTAATTATAAAAGACACGGCGAAGTTAATTATAAAGCTCTAATACGTTGATATCTATTAACACTTATTGCGTTAAGAATACGCAATAAGATAAGTGGTATTTCAATACAAAGCGACAAAGGAGATAGTTGCTAATGGACTTACAAAGGCCCTACCCAAGCAGAGGTTTTAGAACTTCGTTAACCCAGTCAGAATAGTAGATATTAAGGAGTAGCTAGATAAGGAAAAGCAACTGGAGGACCTAAAAGAGAAGGAAGGATTTAAATGAGATCAATGGTTTAATTGACGCATTAACGGGCATGAGAAGGTAGTTAGCTTTGACCTTAAAGAGCTTAAAGCTAAGGGAGTGTGTTAGATAATCTGTATTCTCTAAGGTGTGGGACATGTGCACGAGTTACGTGCACGGGGCACATGCATTGTAAATCTCTTCATAGAGCCCTAGGGGCCCCAGGTCAAGCAAGAAGCATCAATCAATAATCAAGTCAAGATCATTAATCAATCAACCCATTTTATTAATGAACTGCTCTATACAAACTTCGTGACAAATGGACCTCCTTATGCACTATTTTAAAAACAGCTTAGTAAGGTATATATATTTAGAGGGAGTATATATAGGCTAATATTATACAATAGGAAGATTATAAAGAAGATAAATTCTTCTATAAGCGGATTAAGGCTAGTTAGGAGGTATTTAATAAATACTACCTAAAGTCTAATAAGTCTCTGCTATATGCTATAGCAATTATTCTTTATCTATAATGTTGTATGGAGTATATTAAAGCAAATTGGAGTAAGAAGTGGTGAAAGCTAGTGTTTAATATAGTAGAGTAACTTTGGAACGAGTATTAAAGTTAGTATTAAGGCCCCCAGCCTTTACCATAAGCATTAAGTACTGTATTGTATAAGAAGGCCTTATCTAAAAAAGATCTTAATCTATATAAGCAGCTTATTAAGAACTTTAATAAGTTTAATTGCCTAAAGAGCTAATATAAGTATAAGAACTATATCGCCAAGAACCTACTTTATATTAAGGTTTCTCCTCTTAAATAGTAGTGTTAAGATAAGTAATGTAAGCGTTGGCTATAACTCTTATTAATAGCTATTAATATTCTATTAATTTTAGCTATAAGTAATGGCCTAAAGCGGGTATTTTTAGGGGCATGTTATATGGTTTTATGGGAGCAAGTAAAGCTTAGGGTTGATATAATTAAGATATTTAAATGCTTAAAAAATTGGAAGTAGAATTAAACAGTAATAGAAGAGTTCTAATAGAGATAAGTTAATTATACGGATAAGAAAGGAAAAAAAATAATACTTTAAGCTAGATATAGAAGAGAAGAGAATATATATATGTATTTCTTTATATGATACATAATTATACGCTCCTTCTTTATATAGTACTTTACCTTATTTAACCTTTCTTCTTCCTTTATCTTTAACCCAGTTACTATCTACTACTATAACTAGTTCTAGCTTATTAGCTACTATTAAAATATAAGTGTCCTAGCTTTATATAAGCATTGCCTAAGCCTCTAGCCTTGCTAATATACTCCTAACTGCTTGCCTTATATAAGTGTTAAGCACTAATAAGTAAAGCAGTAACAGCAGCACTACTACTATAACTACTACCACCACCACCACTACCACCACCACTACTACCACTACTAGTTTATTAACTACTAATATATAAGTATTCTTACTTTATATAAGCATTGCTTAAGCCTTGCCCTTTACTAATCTACCCTAGTTACTTACTTTATATAAATACTAATACAGTAAAAACTCGATAGCGCGATACTATTTTAGGCGATAATCTCAATTAGCCGATACTAGGGCCTTGGCAAAATTCTCCCACTGCAAAATTCTTTACTTACGCCAATATACGATATATCGGCTCTCCTACCTCAAATATCGCGCTATTAAATATGCCTTAAAGGCTATTTCTAACATAGAACGCCAAGCTATATATGCTTATTACTTCTTCTAAAAGCCACCGCTAAAGCAAAAAGAAGTTATTGCCTGGTTTAAGCAGTAATATAGGCGCAAGCTTAGCCAGGCCACCATCTCTAACTCGCTAAAGAATCGTTATAAGCATCTCGATACTATACCAGATACTAGCTCTATAAGCTTCCGCTATCGCTTTAGTAAGTAGGAGCTGCTTAATGCTTGTGGGCAGCTTATCTATGGCGAAATTCTATAGATAAAGGCAAAGGACCTATAGCATCTCCTCCCTAAGTACGCTAAAAAACTAATGCTTAAGTTCTTACCTGGATGGCTAGGTAAATTTAAGAAGCGCTTTAACCTAAAGTAATACGTCTAGTATAGTAAGATTGCCTCTATCCCTATTACTGCTTACACTAAGATAAATCTTCTATATTAGATCTGCCTATACTTTCTTACACCCTATATATATAATATAGACGAAACTGGCCTCTATTGGCGCTAGGCAGTTAGTAAAGGCCTTACTACTACCTTAGTTCCTAGCGTTAAGAAGGATAAGGCCCGGATATTGCTCGCGCTATATAGTAATGCTGCTAAATCTAATAAGCTTCCCCTATAGCTAATAGGCAAGTTAAAGATACTATATGCTCTCTGCCCTATTAATATTTTTACACTAGGCCTATAATAGAGAGCCTCTACTAAAGCCTAGATAACTGCTAATATTATAGCTAAGTGGCTAAAGGCCTTCTATGCTTATATTAGTAAGCTATAAGTTATTCTTCTACTTAATAACTTTTCCGCCTATACTACAGCTATTAAACTTGCTTCCCTACCTATAAATATTCGCGTTAAGTTTCCACTAAAAAAATAGTACTTCTATATATCAGCTAATAGATTAGGGCATTATATAAAACTTTAAGTACGGCTATTGGCGACAGTGGCTCCGCTTTTTAATTGACTGCTATATTAATTAAGAAAATCCTACTAAGAAAACAAACCTCTATAATACGCTTAGGTAAATAGCAAAGGCTTAGAGAGAGGACGTTACTAAGGCTATAATTCGCGATTACTAGGCTAAATTAACAATTCTAGAGAAGGCAGATAATAATTTTAAAGGGCTACCTCCGCCGCTAGATCTTATAGAACTCCTCTATAAATAATAGGCTATTGTATAGGTTGGTAATAACGCTTATAAACTAGAGACTTTCCTATATCCTAAGGATGAGGATGACGAGCCTAATAAGTAGGTTAATCTATAGGAGATTATTAACTTTTATAGAAGCAAAACAGGCCTTAAAGTTATACCTAAGGAAGACAATACTGCAGAGCCTCTACTGTCGCCATTAGACGCTTTTAAGGCTCTTACAATTATACAACGCTTCGTAGAGCATTAGGAGGACGCTACAGCTAATAATATAGCTCTGTTATACTAGATAGAGCAGCAATTTAACCTATAGGTAAGTAAAGCCTGCAAGCAAAGTACTCTAAATAGGTGGATTACTGGCGCTAGAGGCTCTTTAGATGGTGCTTAGTCAGCTTCTATTTATGCAATAATTTATTACTGCGATACAAATTGCCTGTAAAAATTATATCGCGCTATCGAGTTTTTACTGTACATATATAGGGCCCTTATTCTCTGGGATGCCGCCACTACTACCTAAGCCCTTACTACCGCTGCTTAGAACCCATAAGCCCCCGTTTTCTTTATAGGACAGTAGCAGTTGGCCCTATATATATATATAGTTTATAGGGCTAAGCACTTCTAGCCCTTCCTAGGTAGGATATAGCATTTATACATAGGAGCATTTACCCATATTAGATAGGAATGTATCGGCCCTTATATATTAACGCCATCCTTATATAATCTTGTGGAAGAGTAGTAGATTAACCTTACTAATAGTGCCGCGGCGCTATACTAGGCTTATAACCCTTCCCATTATGCTATTAGGCTAACGGTTACTTTAGTAGTTGCTACGCTAATTATAAATAGCCTGACTATACTAGTTAGTATACTGTATAAGATGGGGGTGATAATACACCTATGCCGGCTAACTATAGCTTGCCCCTAGTAGGGGGAGAGGGGTCTAGGACGGTAACAGATCCTTTCTTAATAGAGGATAATAAGCCTAGGGCTATAGCCCAAAATGCAATTGTTTTAGCTTAGGGATCGTTCGGTTACGAACTGACGCCAGATCAGAATCTCTGTATCAGTGCGTCTTTTAGTGTTGACCGTTTTGTAATTAGTGGCGGCTACTACCGTGGCTTAGTTGAATCTGTAATTAAGCTGATTGTTCGGTAGGCCTCTAGATTGAAGCCTAAAATCTGACGTCGCACAATACGCGATTTGAGTGAGCACCTCTACTACAGTCTCTATCGCGACTTTTTACTTTGGCTCCTCCTCCTTAATCAACGCCCTTGATGCCCTCCCCCAGCTTCTATAGAGGCCGAAGTAGAGCTACAGCAACGCCTGCAACACCCGTGACACCCCTAAGGCCTGCGAATCCAAGGAAGCCGCGTGTAAGATGGACTACCGAGATAAAGGAGGCGATGCTAGAAGGCCTCGTTAATGCCGTTTAGAAAGGATACCGCGTAGATAGCTCTTATAAAGCTAACGGCTGGAGGCTTGCTCTTAATTGTATACTAGCTGTTGCCCTATAACTAATTACTATGAAGCAGCTTAAGAGCAAGCATAATACTTAGAAGAAGGTGTGGAAGGTATAGAAGGAGCTCTGTGCTCTCTCTGGCTAGGGGTGGGATGAAGACAAAGGCGTGCCTGTAGCAAGTAAGGAAGTTATGCAGACGTACTTTAAGGCCAATCCTGATGCTGTGAAGTTTTGTGATATACTACCTACTTTCTTAAATCTACTATAGGAGCTCTTTAATAGATTCCTTATAATAAGAAGTAATGCGAGATTAATTAATAAGGTAATTGAGAGTTGTATAAACCCCGAGATTCTTGTAGCTATAGCCTCGCAGGCGACAGATTTAGTAGGTAAGGAAGATAAGAAGGGTGAGAAGGACTTAGAGTTAGAATTAGCTCAGAGCTCTCTTAAACGCAGTTAGTTAAGCTTACCTTCTATTAATTACTCTAGTGCTTCTTCTATACTAGAACCTTCCTTAACACCAAGTTAAGCTTTCTTATTAGCGATTAGGAAGCGGGCCGTTAAATAGGCTACTAGAGAGGCTGAAACCAGCAGGAAGCGTTGGCGAGGATAGCGAATTATAGATACGCTTAAGGAGATAATAGAGTAAGTAACTAGAGAGATAAGAGCTACTAGACACTTAATCGCGCAGAAGTCTCCTTAAGAGAAGGCTTCTATAGAGTTTATTAGTGAGTTTAGTTACTTAAATCTAATACAGTAACTAGTTGTCCTGCAAGCCTTTAAGACTGAGTTAACTGTTAGATTGTTTTTTATAATAGCTAGAATAGGAGAGCTTTAGTAAAGCTTAATTAATAATATTCTTACCGGTAAAAGGGAGGCCAATTAAAAAGGCGAGCTTAAGATAAGATTTAAGCTCAATTTTAGGTAAAATCTGGGTAAAACCTAGACGAGATTTTGGTTGTTTTTTGGCACCTTATTATATAGGCAATTAAGGAGCAATATAGGAAGGGAAAATTTATAGATTTCTATTATAAATATAGCAAATATAATATAGATCTCTATATAATTGGCCTACCAATTGCCTGGCAGTAACTCTCCTATATAAGCCGTGCGATTGTATTACGCCTTTGGTTTATGCCTATATTACTCTCCTTATCTATAAGCCTCCTATCTTTATTATTTATCTCTTTATCCTTTATTATTAGAAAGCTGTCTAAGTCGTCTGGATTATATATATTAATGAAGTTATAAACTGCTATTAAAGCATATACTGCCTTAATCTGCGTTCTTAAAGGCATATTATGCCTGCCGGCTTTAAAGAATCTAAACCGATTCTTAAAAATACCTATTATACGCTCTACTATGTTCCTTAATGCCGCGTGCTAAAGATTATAGAGCTCCTTTGCATTCTAAGGCTTTATATTTACCTATGCCTATTTATAAAGATAATATCATACACTATAATAGGGAGTAAGCGTTATAGGTATATTAGAGTACCTAGTATCTGCAACGTAGTATTTACTAGGTAAGGCTTTAAACCCTTTAACTTTGGCAGAGCTAATTACTCTACTATTATAAGCCGTACCCTCCTATCCAGCTAGAATATATATAAAGTTCATCTAGAAGTTAATAGCTATAAGTACGTTCTATATTAATCCTCCCTTCCTACCGCGCCAAGGAGCCTATATTGCATAGCCGCCCTTAATAGAAATAGGAAAATGAGTACTGTTAAGGGCTTTAATATAATCAGTAAAGAAAGGATATTATTTAGGGTTATCTATAATCTCTTCTAGAGTGACGTTTTTAGGAAGTTATATAACTTCCTTATACAATTTTAGAAGGCTAGGAAGGACTTTATATATGGCTCTATAGGGCAGCAAATTAATATAGGAAGTTTAGCCAGTGGCTAATAAATACTCACTAGTGGATCGTTGTAGATAAGTACTGAGTTACCTCACTTAGTAACTTGTATAAGGCATTATTACTAAATATTATTAGGAATATTATAAGCTTCTTAGCCGCTAATAGAAGCTTTATATTCTTAAGGCTGCTATGCACCTATAGCTAATTAAGGAGCTTTTTAAATACATTGGGCCTTATCCGGGTGATATTTAGAAGTCGTGCCTTATGGCTATAGAGCAACTGCGTCGTCCACCTCGTGCCTCTCTATATATTAGTATACTGAGTACGAACACCGCGTGGAAGCAATATTATTGCGATCGCGAGAGTTAAGATGAGGACGTTATAAAATATATATAAGCGCGACTGAAATAGCGTCGCAATTGGGGTGGGTGGAGTTATTATTACAAGCAGTTGTTAATTAGGCTTTAGATTTAAACTGGATTTAAAATAAGGAGCTTTAAGCTCCTTATTAAACTAACGCCAAGAGCCTTAGTTTAACTACTATATACGGTATAGCTTTTAAATTTGACGCGCCTACCAATCTGGAGGAGCTTTAGATCAGAAAGTCGTTAGATTAACCAAACGATCGTGTTATGGACGCTTTAAGTACGATGTTACGACTACTTGGAGAAGAGTCGGCGGAAGCTAGTTGGTTGATATAGGCACAGTCCAGGATGGATCTGGTGGAACTATGTGACGAGGAATGGTAACCGAGGTCACGTGGTATTAAATGTATTAACTGTGTTAAACAGAAGGGACATTACGTTTAATATAGACAACACGCACCTTACGTATAAGAGAGGATTTCTTAGGCGTATGGTTATGTATTTAAAGGACCTCAGTCCCTACCGTAGATAGTTCTCTCCTGGTAGTGAATCTTAGAATACAATTAGAGTTAATCTGTTAGGCAACCACTCCACTAGTTATTATTATATTGTTATTTTGTTTATACCTATATACCTAGCCTAATAATAGAACCCACTGTAGTCTAAGCTACAAGGTTTTGTTACACATTCACTACTAAGGTTATGGTATTGGAACAAACTTAAACAATATGCTACCAAGAGCAGCACTAGTTACGACAGCGTTAACGGCAGCCATAACCTCAGGGCCAGGTAATACCAGTATAGACGATGGGGATTCTTAAGTGGTTACGCGAGGTTAGTTATAGGAAATAGTTAATTACTTATAAGATAATAATAGGATACTTAAAGAACGTATTAATGGAATTAGAGCAGTAAAGATTAAGTTACCTTTAATTAAATAATTTTTAGGAGAGAAGTTAAAGCTTAAGGGATTTCTTATGCAAATGCACTTTAAGGTAGTACAGGAAGGAGCAAAGTTAGTAATATTGTTAGATTAGGTAGCCTATACAGAATTGTTCCTAACAGGGAGGGCACTTAAGTGGTTTAAGCCGTATCTTATGGAAATATAGGCTAATGGCATAACAACTACTAACCAAGATGTATGGTATATATTTGCTAGTTAGAACGGGTTTGCAGAGCGACTAATACAAATATTTAGAAACCTGGAGGCTATAACCACAGTGGAACGAAAGCTTTAGAACTTAGTATAACGCACTTTAGCAATTAAGTATATAACACAGTTTTAAATACTAGCCACGCAGGTTAAGTGGAATAATAGGGCGCTTATGGCACAGTATAAATAGGGACTTAAGGCTAAAGTCCAGGACGTAATTATCCTAATAGAAGATGCGGATACTCTAAGAGAGTTAATAGATTAGTTAATAAAGATTAATAATAGAATCTACTAAAGGGAACAAGCTAAAAGAGGGCAAGACAGAGTTCTATAGTTATATAAGGCGCAGAGTACGTAATAACAGATATAGAGTTAAAAACCATGAAATGGCGCGGAGCTAATGGACCTAAGTGGTACCAAAAAAACCTAAAGATGGGAAAAGAAACTATAGAAACCTAGAGGTTAAGGATTAAGTAATTAAAGGACCTAGGAGCAGAGGCTAAACCAAGGATCTTAGCAGTAGAAGATATTTAGGCGGACTCTATAGCAAGAAAGATGGTTTAAAGATAGAGCTTATATAAATTGCAGAAAACAAGGTTATTTTGCCAGAGACTATAGAGGTGGTTAGAGTAACCACGCGGTAAAGGGAATTAGACCAGTAGATAACACGTACGTATAGAGGGATAATAGTGCACTGCAAGGAATAAAAGAATGTTTAATTAATAGTTTTGCGTATTGTTACAATAACGTATGCTGAATTTATAAGGACGCTAAGTACGGCGCAAGCTATTGGCTATAAGAGCTAGAGTTAAAAGGACTTTAAGGAACTAGAGAGTTAGACAAAGAATAAGATTAACTCTATAAGCTAGATTAAGATATTACAGTAATATGCGGACGAAGATTAGTAGCAATAATAATAGAGTTAGAGTACTTATTGATTAACAGCGACGAGGACGAAAAGGAGGCTAACTAGGAGCACTTAAACCTTAATAACGCAACGGAAGTAGAGACTGAGACCATCACTAAACAAGGTTTAGTAATGGATGTTATAACACCATTAGATATAATTTCTATTGCTTTATAAGACGATAGGAGTAATGTTTAGAAGAAATTAAGTAAGTAGATAACTACTAGTGCTAGCTTATTACTTAATAAAGGCAAAAGGCCACAGGCTTAAGATTCTTAAAAAGAGATAAGAGAAGCTTAAGATTTTTAAAACGAGATAAGATATACCTAAGGACCTATAACGGACAAAAACCGATAGGAAAGGGCAGTAACTTAGTTTAGTAACAAACGAATAAGTATAGGACGCAAGTTTAAGAACTATAAGTTCGGAGAACAAATAAGAACATTAGCAATCCTAGGTAAACGTAGTGTTTAGCCTAAAGATTAAATAGTTAATACTAGAATTAAAAAGCAAGACAACTATAAAGATCTAGCTGTAAGACGCAGAAAATAAGAAACTATAGATAAGTTTAGGATAAGAATTATCACATAGCAAGAGTAGAAGCTAGATAAGAGGTTAGCTATACTAGGTTGTATAAGAAACAGAGCACCTATGTAAAGAGTTACTAATAGGCCAAGTGTAGGGACACCTAGGGTAAAATGGTTAGATGAACTGGAATAAAAAGAGGATCTAAATATTCTAACTAGATATAAAGAAAGATATACTAAAGAATGTTATAATATAGCAATGATAAGGTACTTTCTAACGGATAGACTATACACACTAAACCAGTTGTATGGAAAGTGGTATAGGCAATAATATAGTAATAAATAGGAAGACTTTTATATATAGCTAAATAAAAAAGTTGTCTAAGACTAACCTATTATATAGAAACGTATGAGTTATATTAAAGGAGCATTAATTATAATGTTAAGGAACCTAGAAGAGGGATCTAGGGACTAGAGAAGTAAGTAATAAATCTTAATACCTATAGCAGAGATACTAGTGGTTAGGTTAACTAGGTATAGGTTTAAACTTAAGGACAAAAATAAACCAAAAGTTAACCTAAAACATATAGCGCATTATACACTATTATGGATAGCTTGTGTGGATAATATATGTAATATATATAGAGCACCTAAAGATAAGAACCGGAAGTACCTAGTAAGAATATATTGGGCACTAGAGGAAAAGCGGTTTAGGAATACTAAGTATATGTATAGTTGGCACCCAGTAGAAGTACAAGGTTAAGGAGACTTAATACTTTAACCAGGAAGATTCCTTATAGAAGAATGCCTAGATGGATAACAGTGGTAGGAGTGCCTAGAGAACACTTATCTATGGTATATAGAGAAAAAGAAATAAACTAAGTATTAGCCAAAGTTAGACTAAGTACAGGCAGGATCTAGCAGCCAATAGTTGGGAAAAGGGGAGGCGTACGGGACTAGAGGGAACTAGTATTAGAGCCTTAGACCCTTAAAGGAATTTAAAGACAATACCTAAATTTAAAAGCTAAGTGGTAAGATTAGCAGTTTAAAGTGTTAGTAGATAGTGGAGCAACTAGGAACTATATATTACCAAAGGTAGTAAAAAGAATGGGGTTACTATATAGACAGAAGGAATACCTATATCCACTTATAACGATTTTAGGAGATTAGATAGCCTATAGAGGAGGCATTATTAATCTTAAAATAGGACCTATTTAGATAACTATTAAGGGGAGACTAGTTAGAATGTCTTTTAATATTCTACTATTAGAATAGGATAAGGCAATACTAGGAATGCCTTAGTTATAGGAGTATAATCTAAAGATTAATTGGGTTATAGGTTAGGTTAATATTAAGGATATATAATAACATAAAGTATAACAGTAAACCAAGTTGGTATGGTACTAAGTTGGAGCGATATATAAAGAGACTAAGCAAGGCTTAAGTTATATACCAAAGAGATACCATAAGTATGGTAAAAAGTTATGGTTACTAGAAAGTGAAAAGCTGTTAAAGCATACAGCTTGGGACTATGAGATAGAATTAAAAGAGGGAATAAGTCTAAAGTTCTTTCTAATCTATAAGCTTACTAAAACAGAGTTAGTAGCGCTTAAGGAGTTTATCCAGAAGAACTTATAAAAGGGATATATTAGACCATTATAGTTATTAGCAAGATATCTAATATTATTTATCCTAAAGAAAAACAGAAAACTTAGGATGTGTATAGACTATAAATAGTTGAACAGCATTACTAGGAAGGATAGATATCCTTTACCCTTAATTAGCGAAATCTAAGACAGGATAGGCAATATAAAGATCTTTACAAAGATAGATCTAAGATAGGCGTACTATTAGATTAGAATTAAGGAAGGTAACAAATAAAAGGCAGCCTTTAGGTTAAAGGAAGGACTATATAAGCTATTAGTTATATAATTTGGGCTTATAAACGCACTAGCAATGTTCTAGAAGCGAATTAATAGTGTATTAGGAGAACACCTAGATAAATTTGTTATGGTATACCTTAACAATATTATTATCTACTTAGAGAGTGAGGAAGAATATAGAGAACACGTTAAATAGGTTTTAAAGAGACTATAAGAAGAACAGATACTAGTAATAATTAAGAAATGTAAGTTCTTTACCCGGAAAACTAATTTCGTTAGATTTATTATTAAACTAGACTAACTTAGTATAGATCTAAAGAAGATTAAGGCTATAGTAAATTAGTAAGAACTAGAGAATGTTATATAGTTAAGATTATTCCTAGGGTTTTGCAATTATTGTAGAAGGTTTATAGCATAATAGTTATAGAATATTGAGCTATTTACGTGGTTAATAAAGAAAGAAGAACTATAGGTATAGGGAAGGGAATAATAAGAACTGTTTAAGAGAGTTAAAGAGTTGTTTACCTAGGAGCTAGTTCTTAAGATCTATTAACTAGGTCTAAAGACGGTTATAAAAACGGATATATTAGACTTTACACTAGGGGCGTGCTTCCTATAGAAATATTAAAATAGATGGCACCTAGTAGTATACTATAGTCGGAAGATAATACCACTAGAGTTAAACTATGATATCTACAATAAGGAGTTGTTAGGTATAGTTATAGTACTTAAAAAATAGAGAGCATTCTTATAAGGTATAGAGAAACTATTTATGGTTAAGACGGACTATAAGAACCTTATAGGATTCCTAATAATAAAGAAACTCAACTAAAGACAGGTTAGATAGGCGGAAATGCTTATAGAATACCATTTCGAAATTCAGTATACTAAGGGTATAGACAATGCACGAGCAGACGCTCTAAGTAGAAAGGCTAAACTATAAAGTAATAAAAAGCTATTGGGAGCTTTATTACAAAAGGATTAAAACAGATTAATTAGGTATAATTATCCAAAGATTACAGCAACTAAAGAAAGTTAGATCTATAAATTACTAGAGAGTAATTAGATATAGAAAATTTAAGAAGCATAGGCAGAGAATTTAGACTTAAAGTAATATAAAAATAGAGAAGTAACGTATATACCTAAGTCTATTACAGAAGAATTTATTAAGGAATTCTATAAGGGAATAATATAAGGACACAATAGAGCTATAGACTTAGTATTAAGACTTTAAGAGGAGTACATTATTTAAGGAATTTGGGGACTAGCAAGATAAGTTATAAAGAAATATCTAGATTACTAAAGGAATAAACTAACAAGGTATAAGCCGTATGGAGGGCTATAACCTATTAAGACACCAGGAAGACCATAGGAGGTTATATTATAGGACTTTATTATTAAGTTACTAAAGTTAAGAGATCCTATTATAGGACAAGATTATAACGCGATTTTAGTAATAGTAGATAAGCTAATAAAGTGGGGATACTTTATAGCATGCACTAAAGAAATATTAGTAGAAGATATTGCTAGAATCTATATAAAGGAAGTGTTTATAAGATATAGAGCACTAGATAAGATTATATTAGACAGAGATCCAAGATTTATAGTAGTATTTTAGGAAGTATTTCTGGCAAAATAAGGAGTTTGCGTAGTAATATCTACAGCGTATTATCCGTAGACGGATGGATAAATGGAAAGACTAAACTAGACACTAGAATAGTATCTAAGGCATTATATTAATTACATATAGAATAATTGGGTATTATTATTACTAGTTACGTAGTTTGCATATAATGCAACACTATAAGAAGGAATAGGGATATTACTATTTAAGGCGAATTATGGGTATAAGTTAAGAATATTGTTATTACTATATTAAGTAAAAAAGACGAGTAGCATAGCTAAGTAAAAAATGGAGATGTTAATAAATCTTTATATAGACCTTAAAGAAACAGCTAAACTAGTATAAGAACAAATAAAAAGGTACTATAATGCTAAGAGATCTAAGGGACCAGATCTTAAGGAGGGAGATAAAGTATAGCTACTATACAAAAAATTTAAGAGTTGATAACTAAGCAAGAAATTAGACTACGTTAGACTAGGACCTTTTAAAGTTAAGTAAAGAATTTTATTAGTTATGTATAAGTTAAACCTACTAGCCAAAATAAAAATCTACCCTATATAATATATTGCAATGCTAGAGCTAGTATATAGGAATATTAAGCTACTAGTCTATGAGGCAGATATATACAGAGGATAGGAAGAAGATAAATAGTAAGTTTTAAAGGTTATTAGTTATAAGGAGGTAGATAATAAAATATAGTATAAAGTAAAGTGGATAGGCTATAGTAAGACTACCTAGGAACTACTAAGCAACCTAAGGAACGCTATAGGAAAGGTATGGGAGTATTAAAAGAAAGTAGGTTAGGTAATATTAATAAAGAAGGATTGCCAAAGAATAAGTCACCTAAGGGGGACCTAAAAGGAGCAATTGCTGAGCTACTTAGAGTTATTTCCTTTGCAGGAGGAGAGCCAGTCCTTTTATTACCTAGCTTAAATAAACCCTATTAAATAAGTTTCTACTTCTTGGAACGGACCTTCTCACGGATATATTTAAGACATTAAAGACAAGTATAAGCTAAATGTTAAGCTTTAAGGACGCGTGCGGACTCTTCTAAGGTATATTAAACCTTAAGTAGCGCGGAGGCCAGCTTACTATTAAGCTTTACAGTAGTAGATTAAATACGAGACCCTATAATAAGTTACTTAGGGAACTCGAAGACTATTAAGAGTTATAGGACGCGTACACTTAGCGTTAGAGACAGAGTGAACATTATAGGATAATTAAACGTTTACTTTAGTGCACTCTAAGTAAGAGGAAGGTTGTTAAGATAAAGGACTTGCTAATGTAATACAGACTAACCCCTCTTTCGCGCACCTTAAGTAAGGAATCGCCATTACTTCACTAAGCGATAGTATGGAGGAGACTATATAAAGGCGACGCTTAACCTAGGAAAGAGAAGAAGAAGCTTTAGGTATAATAAATAAGGATATTAACCAGACTAATTAAACGGATATTACACCTCTAGTGGACGACTTGGAGATATTAGGAATCTTTAAGGACGAAGATAAAGAGGAGGGAGATAGTATTACGGACGCTTTAAGTACAATGTTATAACTACTTAGAGAAGAGTTGGCGGAAGCTAGTTGGTTAATATAGGTACGGTCTAGGATAGATCTGGTAGAACTATGTAATAAGGAATGGTAACTAAGGTTATATAGTGTTGAACGTATTAACTGTGTTAAATGGAAGGGATGTTATGTTTAATACAGATAATACGCACCTTATGTATAAGAGAGAATTTCTTAGGCATATAGTTGTGTATTTAAAGGACCTTAGTCCCTACCGTAGATAGTTCTCTCCTTGTAGTAAATCTTAGAATATAATTGGAGTTAATCTGTTAGGCAACTACTCCACTAGTTATTATTACGTTGTTGTTTTATTCGTACCTATATACCTAGCCCAATAATAGAACCCACCGTAGTCTAAGCTATAAGGTTCCGTTATAGATCGCGTTAGAATCAGATTTAAGCTTTAGATCGGTTTTAATCTAAAGCTGCAACTAAACAACCCCTTAGGTATATATATAACGAAGCCTTATAGTAGTAACTATGGTGGACTTATTAATGGGCTGGGTATATAGATAGAAACAAAGTTAACAACGTAATAATAACTAGTAGAGTGGTTGCCTAATAGATTAACTCTAATTATATTCTAAGATTTACTATAAAGAGAGAACTATCTAGGTAGGGACTATGGTCCTTTAAATACACAACCATACGCCTAAGAAATCTCTTCACTATATAAGGTACGTGCGCTCTGTCTACTCTACTCTACAGATTATATAGATTACACAGATTATATAGATTATATTACATAACCTTAGCTACTATTCTTTATTATATAGTTCCACTAAATCTATTCTAGACCGTACCTATATAAACTAACTAGCTCCCTCTAACTCTTCTCTAAGTAGTTATAATATTATACTTAAAGCGTCCGTAATACTATCTCCCTTCTCTTTATCTTTATCCTTAAAGATTCCTAATATCTCTAAGTTGTCTACTAGAGGTATAATGTCCGTCTAATTAATTTGGTTAATATTCTTACTTATTATACCTTCTAAGGTCTCTAAACCTTCGGCCTCTTCCTCTATAGCCCGCCGGTCTTATACCGTTGCCGCAATACTGTCTCTTAGTGAGATTATACCATCTCCATATTCTTGTTGTATAAAAGAGGAGTTGGTCTATATTGCGTTGGCAAGTCCCTTATCTTAGCAATCTTCCTTTTGCTTAAAGTGCACCAAAGCAAATGTTTAATTGTACTGTAACATTCGCTCTATCTCTAACGCTAAGTATACGCGTCCTATTACTTTTAGTAGTTTTCGGGTTCCCTTATTAATCTCCTTTAGGGTCTTATATTTAATCTGCTGCTGCAAAGCTTGACAGTAAGCTTGTAAGTGCCCTAAACAAGATCCGTCGTCTTTAAAACGAGGATTGCGTTCGCGCTAAGCGGGTAAGAGATGAGGAGCGTCACGCCCTTAAAGCCTGCGCCTCCGCTTATACTTGGCTGCTTTATCTTAAGAAAGTTTATAAGAAGGTTCGTTTTAAGGAGTAGAAACTTATTTAATAGGGTTTGTTTAAGCTAGGTAATAAGAAAGTAGCGTCTCTAGAGAAGGAAATAACTCTAAGTAATATGGTAGTTGCTCTTCCTAGGTCCCCCTTAGGTAACTTATCCTTTAGCAATCCTTTTTTAATACTCCCTAACCTGCTTTTTTCTAATACTTCTATACCTTTCCTATAGCGTTCTTTAGGTTGCTTAGTGGTTCCTAAATAGTCTTAGTATAGCCTATCCACTTTACTTTATACTATGTTTTATTATCCATATCCTTATAACTGATAATCTTTAAAACTTACTACTTATCTTCTTTCTGTCCTCTATATATATCTGCCTTATAGACTAGTGGTTTAACACTTCTATGTGCTAGCTCTAGCATTGCAATATACTATATAGAGTAGATTTTTATTTTCTCTGGTAAGTTAAGTCTGTATATAACTTCTAAGATTTTTGCCTTAACTATAAATGGTCTTAGTCTAATATAGTCCAATTTCTTACTTAGTTGTTAACTCTTAAAAATTTTATATAGTAGCCACACTTTATCCCCCTCCTTAAGATCTAGTCCCTTAGATCTTTTAGCATTGTAGTGCCTTTTCATTCTTTCTTATACTAGTTTAGCTGTTTCTTTAAGGTAATTATAAAGACTTATTAATATCTCCATTCTTTCTTTAACTGTGCTACTTATTTTCTTTGCTTATTATAGTGTTAACAACGTTTTTAGCTTATATCCGTAATTTGCCTTAAAAGGTAACATGCCTATCCCTTTCTATAGTATTATATTATATATAAACTGCGTAACTAGTAATAATAATACCTAATTATTCTATGCGTGGTTAATATAGTGCCTTAGATACTATTCTAGTATCTAGTTTAGTCTTTCTATCTAACCATCTGTCTATAGGTAATATATAGTTAATGTCGCTGCTTAAACCCCTTATTCTACTAAGAATACTTCCTAAAATACTGCTATAAATCTTAGATCTCTATCTAATATAATCTTTATTAGTGCTTTATATCTTATAAACACTTCTTTAATATAGATTCTAGCCACGTCTTCTATAGATATTTCTTCTATATATGCTATAAAGTATCCCTACTTTATTAGCTTATCTACTATTACTATGATTATATTATAATCTTGTCCTATAATAGGATCTTTTAACTTTAGTAACTTAATAATAAAGTTCTATAATATAACCTTCTATAGTCTTTCTGGTGTTTTAATAGGTTGTAGCCCTCTATATAGCTTATGCCTTATTAGTTTATTTCTTTAGCAATCTAAACACTCTTTTATAACTTATCTTACTAGTCCCTAGATTTCTTAAATAATATACTTCTTTTAAAGTCTTAATACTAAGCCTATAGCCCTATTATGTCCTTGCATTATTCCTTTATAAAAGTCCTTTATAAATTCTTTAGCAACTGTCTTTAGAATATAAGTTGCTTCTTTGTTCTTGTACTACTCTAAGTCTAGATCTTCTGCCTATGCCTCTAGAATCTTTTATGTCCAATCACTCTCTAGTAATTTATATACCTAACCTTCTCTAGTTGTTGTGATCTTTGGATAATTATACCTAATTATTCTATCTTAATCCTTTCGCAGTAAAGCCCCTAATAGCTTCTTATTGTTCTATAGTTTAGCTTTTCTGCTTAGAGTATCTGCTCGTGCGTTATCTATACCTTTAGTATACTAAATTTTAAAGTAATATTCTGTAAGCATTTCCGCCCATCTAACCTGTCTTTGGTTTAGTTCCTTTATTATTAAGAATCCTATAAGGTTCTTATAGTCCGTTTTAACTATAAATAGTTTCTCTATACCTTATAAGAATACTCTCTACTCTTTTAGTACTATACCTATACCTAACAATTCCTTATTATAGATGTTATAGTTTAACTTTAGTGGTGTTATCTTCTAACTATAGTACGCTACTGGATGCCATATATCCTAATACTTTTATAGCAAGCATGCTCCTAGTGTAAAGTCTAATGTATCTATTTCCATAACCGTTTCTAGCTTTAGTTAGTAGATCTTAAGGATTAGTTCCTAGGTAAATAACTCTTTAAGTTCTTTAAATAACTTCTTTTGCTTGTTTTCCTATACCTATAGTTCCTCTTTTTTTATTAACCTTATAAATAGCTCAATACTCTTTAACCATTGTGCTATAAACCTCCTATAGTAGTTACAAAACCCTAGGAATAATCTTAACTATATAACATTCTCTAGTTCTTGCCAACTTACTATAGCTTTAACTTTCTTTGGGTCTATACTAATTTTTCCTAGTTTAATAATAAATCTAATAAAATCGGTCTTCCTTGTAAAGAACTCGCATTTCTTAATTGCTACTAGCATCTTTTCTTCTTATAGTCTCTTTAAGACCTATTTAATATGTTTTCTATATTCTTCCTTAGTTATTAAGTAGATAATAATATTGTTAAGGTATGCTATAATAAACTTATCTAGGTGTTCTCCTAATACGCTGTTAATTCGCTTCTAGAATATTACTTATGCGTTTATAAGTCCAAATTGCATAACTAATAGTTTATATAGTCCTTTCTTTAACCTAAAGGCTACCTTCTATTTATCACCTTCCTTAATTTAAATTTAATGGTATACCTACCTTAGATCTATCTTTATAAAGATCTTTACGTTGCCTATTCTGTCTTAGATTTTGCTAATTAAGGGTAAAGAATACCTATCCTTCCTAGTAATACTATTTAACTATCTATAGTTAATGCACATTCTAAGTTTTCCATTTTTCTTTAGAATAAATAGTACTGGATATCCTGCTAATAACTATAATAGTCTAATATATCCCTTTTATAAGTTCTCCTAGATAAACTCTTTAAGCGCCACTAACTTGGTTTTAGTAAGCTTGTAGATTAAAAAGAACTTTAGACTAGTTCCTAGTTCTAATTCTATTTTATGGTCCTATGCTATATACTTTAACAGCTTCTTACTTTCTAGTAACTATAACTTTTTGCTATACTTGTAGTATCTCTTTGGTATATAACTTAAGCCTTACTTAGTCTCTTTATATATCGCTCCAACTTAGTACTATACCAACTTAGTTTGCTGTCGCATCTTATATTGTTAAGTATCCCTAATATTAACCTAACCTATAACCCAATCAATCTTTGGATTATATTTCTATAACTAAGGCATTCTTAGTATCGCCTTGTCCTTTCCCAACGGTAGGATATTAAAAGATATTTAGACTTGTCTTCCTTTAATAGTTAACTAAATAGGTCCTGTTTTAAGGTTAATAATACCCCCTCTATAGGCTATCTAATCCCCTAAAATTATTATAAGTGGATATAGGTATTCTTTTTATCTATATAGTAACCCTATTCTTTCCACTGCTGCTAGTAATATATGGTTTCTTATTGCTCTACTATCTATTAATGCTTTAAACTATTAATCCTACCACTTAATTCTTAAATTTAGGTATTAACCTTAAATTTCTTTAAGGGTTTAAGGCTCTACTACTGGTTCCCTCTAGTCCTATAGGCCTCCCCTTTTCCTAACTATTAGTTACTAGATCCTATTTATATTTAGTTTATTCTAGGCCAATACTTAGTTTACTTCTTTTCCTCTACATGCTATAGATAAGTGTTTTCTAGATAATTCCATCACTGTTATCCATCTAGGCATTCTTCCGCAAGGAATCTTCCTAGTTAAAGTATTAGGTCCCCTTAACTCTGTACTTCTACTAGGTGCTATCTATACATATACTTAACGTCTCTATACTTCTTTTCGTCTAGTGCCCAATATATCCTTATTAGGTACTTTTGCGCCTTATCTTTTAGTATTCTATATATGTTGCACGTATTATCCACACAAGCTATTTATAATAGTGTATAATACACTAAGTGACTTAGGTTAACTCTTAGTTTATCTTTACCCTTAAGTTTAAACCTCTGCCTAACTAATCTAACTGTTAGTCTTTTATTTACGGGTATTAAGATCTATTACTCACTTCTCTAGTCCCTAGATCCTTCTTCTAGGTTCCTTAACATTATAATTAACGCCCCTTTAATATAACTTATGCGTTTTTTTATAATGGGTTAGTTTTAGATAACCTTTTTGTCTAGCTATATATAGGAATCTTCCTATTTATTGTTGTGTTATTGCCTATACCACTTTCCATATAACTAGTTTAGTGTATATAGTCTATCTGTTAGAAAGTACCTTGTTATTACTACGTTATAATATCCTTTAGTATGTCTTTCTTTAAACCTAGTTAGAATCCCTAAATCCTCTTCTTGTTCTAGTTTATTTAGCCATTTTGCTCTTAGCGTCCCTACCTTAGGCCTATTAGTGATTTTTCATATAGGTACTCTGTCCCTTATATATCCTGGTATAGCTAATCTCTTATTTAGCTTCTATTCTTGCTATATAATAATTCTGGTTCTAAACTTATCTATAGTTTCTTATTTTCTGCATCTTGCAGCTAGATCCTTAAAGTTATCTTACTTCTTAATCTCCATATTAACTTTTTAATCTTTAGGCTAAACACCGCGTTTACCTAGAACTGACGTTCTTACTCATTCTCTAAATTTATAGTTCTTGAACTTGCGTCCTGTACTTATTTGTTTATCTCTAAACTAAGTAGTTGCCCTTTCCTATTGGTTTTGTCCATAGTAGGTCCTTATATATGTCTTATCTTGTCTTAAGAGTCTTAAGCGTCTTTTATCTCTTCTTAAGAATCTTAAGCCTATGGCCTTTTACCTTTACTAAGTGGTGAGCTAGCACTAGCAGTTGTTTACTTGCTTAGTTCCTTTTAGATATTACTCTTTCCATTTTATAAAGCGATAGATTCTGTATCTAACGGTGTTATAATACCCGTTACTAATCCGCGTTCTATAGTGGTTTTAGTCTCTACTTCTATTGCGTTATTAAGGTTTAAGCACTCCTAGTTAGCCTCTTTTTCTTCCTTATTGCTGTTAATTAATAAGTACTCCAACTCCATTGTCATTATTGCTGATCTTTGTCTGTATATTGCTATAATATCTTAATCTAGCTTATAGAGTTAATCTTGTTCTTTATCTAACTCTCTGGTTCCTTTAAGTCCTCTTAACTTTAGCTCTTATGGCCAATAGCTTACGCCATACTTGGCGTCCTTATGAATTTGGCATGCGTTATTATAACAAAACGCGAAGTGTCTGACTATATACTCCTAAGTGCTACGTAACCTTCTTGTTACTAGTCCTAGTTCTCCTTACTTAGTTCCTCTTACTATATAGTTACTCTAACCACCTCTGCAGTCCCTAGTATAGTGACCTTTCTTTCCGCAATTTATGCAAGCTCCATCTTTAAACCATTCTTCTTGTTATAGAGTCCGCCTAAACGTCTTCTACTGCTAAGATCCCTGGTTTAGCCTCTGCTCCTTGGTCCTATAATCATTTAATCCTTAACCTTTAGGTTTCCATAGTTTCTTACTCCATTATCTGGATTCTTTGGTACTACTTAGGTCCATTAGCTCTGGTCCGCCGTTCTATAGTTTATAACTCTATATTTATTATTGCGTACTCTGCGCCTTATATAACTATAGAACTCTATCTTACCCTTTCTTGGCTTGTTCCCTTTAATAGATCCTATTATTAATCTTTATTAATTAATCTATTAACTCTCTTAGAGTATCCGCATCTTCTATTAGAATAATTATATCCTAGACTTTAGCCTTAAGTCCTTATTTGTACTATGCCATAAGCGCCTTATTGTTCCACTTAACCTGCGTTGTAAGTATCTAAAACTATGTGTATAATTACAGCACCTGGTGTACGAACGCGTATTTACACGTTCGGTGCACCAACCACTTATATGCTGACTAATTAGGGGGGAGGCGCGTCAGTATATAGACCACGTAGTCTACCTTAATAAAATCAACAGTCACCACCATCCAAACGAGCATATAATACTATACGTATTTCGTGCCCCTGGATATGACTTACCTGTATTATTAAATTAATACAAACACTGATTAGTGAGCGCACACAGATCAGCAATCACTCGACACCTCCCCTGAGCGATACACGACAGCAACCACCCATTCAATCCTAGTACGACCTGCTAGAAGGTTGGAAGTTGGGGATTACAGACCTATTACCAACTCTGTATACTTATTTAAGTCTTAGTACGGTTTACCAGAAGTGTAATAGACGCGAATATAGACCTTTATAGAACCCCCTATCCTTAAACCTTAAACCCCTATTCCTACTACACCCTCCCTTAATACCCCCGACCTCTTTTTGGACCCCTTATAGAAACCCCCCGCCCTCCTACAAACCATTACGGACCTGCCAATTACTTTTACGGACCTATTAATCGCCTTTACGGACCACTATAAGACCTCTTCCACCTGCTACATACTACACTATATACACAGTATGGCAGACCTAAGCAAGCAAATCAGCAAAGGTTAAAAGAAGTGGAGTTAGGGAGTTAACCTTATATCTATAGACGGCGTCAACAACTATATTAATTTCAAAATCCTTAAATATAGACACTTTAACCTCCTAAACAACGATCTATAGGAATAATATAAGGAAGACTTTGCGGACTTTATAGAAGCTATCTTTAAGGCTTACAACCTTGTAGCTATCCGCAACCTATGGACCCTCTTACGTTACTAAGGTGTATAGGTTAAGAAGGATAAACGAGTTACTATTACACGGTCTTTATACAATATATTATACGAAGAGGACTAAACGGAATAGACTAAAAAGGAAATCCTAGACTAGGTTAAAGCCATTAATAAACTCTTTACTTCTCCTAAACTTAATGGCATTGCTAGCCTTATACCTAACCTACTTAACCAAATTCGTCCTATAAACCTAAGCGATTTTAGAATTAATCTTACGGGCTAAAGTATACCAAGTACTAAAGTTACGGACCACAATACCCCCGTAACCTAAATTACGGACTATAACACCCCTATAAATTAAAATACGGACTAAAATCCTCCTATTGCTTAAGTTATAGACCCGTAAACTACCTAAGTAAAGACCTACGGCAAGGAACTAGCCAACTTAGCCAAGCTCTACACCAACAAATCCAAGTACAGCGGTAAAAACGATAACTTTAACTTTAAACTAACTATCTTTACGGACCTCTGTTAGAAGGCTAATATTCCTAAATAGGAGTTTAGCTAAGCCTACTCTACCATACTGCGCGGCCTAGCACTTAACTACTACTACACCAACCTTAAGAGCAACCCCCTTAGTGTTCCCTTTGATAAGCTATATAAAGCCATACGCAACTACTTTAAAGGACTAGAATATAAACGTAATATCCTTACCCAATGGAATGCGACCAAGTTACGGACCGTAATAAATAAGAACACTAAAAAATTAACTATAGAGTGCCTATAAATCCTTATCAAAGACCTCCGCCACCTATAGCACGGTCTTAATATCAAGCTTTGAACGGACGACTTCCTGCATAATAAACTTATTACGGCTTGCTAGGAAATAGAACCCTGCAAATACGCCTATTATAAGCCCGCGGGCACCGTAGCTGGCCTTATTAACGATTTATAGTCCTTTATTGCAACGTACGAAGCCTTAAACCCGCCAGGCAGTACTTAAGCCTTCGTTACGGACCTATAAAATCCGCAAACTGACTTAGATGCCTACTTTACGGACTGCTGCTACCACTAGCAGTACCCGCATCAACCAAGTCCTACCCGTAACCCCCGTAATAACTCCTATATAAAAGCATACCCCCGTAGACAAACCAGCCAAAAGTGCTTTGTGTGTGGTAAGGAAGGATATTGGTCTATAAGGCATACCTAGGAAGAACATAATAGGTCTAAGAAGAGATTTAATAAACAAATTAACCAGTTTATTTTAGAATACAAAGGAGAGAAAGTAGAGGAGTCCCTTAATAAGTTAATAGAAGCCCTTATAATTAACTTTAACTTAGATACTTAGGAATAGGAGACCTTAGAGACGTTCCTAACCACTTTTAGACCTTTTATGGATAGCTAAGCCTTTAATACTATAACCATATTAGCCAACCGCTCCTTTATATACTTAATTGCACCTAAAAACCAGCCCGTAAGCACACCTATTGGACCCGCTATAGACGTTACAGACCGCAAACAGGACCCATTTGCATATATTACCACAGAACGCTATACCCCCAAAGAATTCTATGGCGTTATAATCAATATAGGTGCCTCTAAGAAGTCTACTATAGGTTACGGACAATACCTTGCATATAAGACCACTATAAATAACAATATAGACATTAATACTATGCAAACTAGGGCCATAAACGTCCAATTCGGCATCGGCTTAACCGTATTAATTGGATTAGTTGCAATTAAGACCCTAATTAGCCTAGTTAACTTCTATGTAGTAAAAGCAGACACCCCTTTTTTACTCTGTCTTGCAGATATAGATAGGTTATAGGTCTACTACAACAATGTTACGGACACCTTAATTGGCCCTATAACTGCCCTAGGAAATAAGCATGTCACCCTACTAATTGCACAACGATTTGGACACCTGTTTCTTATATAGGGAGAGACCTTACGGACCTATATTTAGGAATCTTTTAACTATAACCTATACTACCTTACTAGTACTAAAATCCACCGCCTATACCGCCGTTTCGGCCACCCGTTAGCTGAAAAGCTATATAGAGTCCTTAAACGCTCTGGACATAACAATGTTAATAAGAAGGCAATTAACTACCTAACCAAATACTACTTCTTTTGCTAGAAATACGGACGTTCCCTAGGCCAATTTAAGTTTACCCTTTATAAGGATCTTGATTTTAACCACTTAGTATACATAGATATTATGTATATTAACGGCAGCCTAGTATTATATATAATTGACAAGGCAACCCATTATTAAGCCGCCCGTTAGTTACAAAATATATCCATAAAATATACCTGGGATATTTTACGGACCTGCTAGATTAACACATACCTTAGACCTCCTAAGTATATTACCCATAACGCTAGTAGGAACTTCATTAGTAAGGAATTCCAATAGTACGCTATAGCTATGGCTATTTTAACAAAAGCCGTCCTAGTTAAGGCGCACTGGTCTGTTGGGCTTATTAAACGAGCTTACCTAGCTCTACGGAGAGCTTACTAGATTATTATGGACGAGTGTAAGGATATCCAAAAGGAACTAGCTTTATAGATGGCTGTAAAAGCCGTCAATAACACTACTAGCCCTAACGGACTAGTACCTACCCTTTTAGTTTATAGAGCCTACCTAAGGATAAGCAACCTAGGCCCTCCTGCCCTGTCTATTACGGAACGAGCAGCTGTAATACGGAAGGCAATAGCCGAAATAGTCAAACTATGGGCTAAATAAGCTGTCAATAGCGCCCTGTATAACCGCAACGGACCTAACACGACCTTAGTTTATGACCTCCCGCTTAATTCTGAAGTCCTTATATGGCGTAAGAGCGGCAATTGGACTGGACCTTATTATTTACTAGCTGTAGAAGACGAAATATACTGTGTATAACTTTCTAGCGGACCGACTAGCTTTAGAAGCATGTCCGTAAAACCCTATTTTCGGTCTGAAAACACCTATGATGTTAAACTAGACAAACTAGAAGCACCCTTACCTACCCTAAAAGTCCTCCGTAAACTCACTAAACCCGCTGAACCTGCCGTAAAGCGTGGCTAAGGACGCCCCCGAAAGCACCTCATGACTAAGAACCCTGTAATAGAGAATTATCTAACCTCCGTAGGCACATCCGCAAGACAACTCCCACCTACGGATATATCAGTCTTAGTATAGGAAACCACTTTTATGGACTTACGACGCAAGGAGATCAACGGACTACTTAAAAAGGGCGTCTTTGCGGTTATAACGGAGAGAGACGTTCCGCAAGGCGTCCGTATATTTAACTTACGCTTCGTCAACGAAATTAAGCACCTTGGTACTAATAAAGCCTTTAAAAAATTAAGGCTCGTTATATAAGCTTATAACAACTAGGGAAAGGACTTAGTCCTTATATAGTTGCCTACAATTTAACGAGTTAGTTAACGGATTATACTTATACTTATACCTAGACTATAGCAAACTAAACCCATAGCCCTCTACTTACAGGACATCTTATAAGCCTATATATAGTCTAATACCTACCTAAGTAGGGACATCTTTATACGACTACTCCTTAAGCTTAATTTATAACTAGGAATAATTTTACGGGTTATAAAACTACTTTATAGAGTGCCAGAGGCTGGAAACCATTGGTTTAAGATATATTACCAGCATTACATCTATAAACTTAAGATGGAGCAGTTGACCTATAACCCCTACCTCCTATACACCCTATCAAACGGCCTTGGCATTATTGGACTCTAAACAGATAATACCCTCTTCTTAGCGGACCAGACTTTTGCGGATGCTAAAGAGACTAAACTATAAGAAGCTAAGTTCTTAGCAAAGCTATAAAAGCAGTTAACTGAGTAGACCCCAATTAAGTTTAACGGAGGTTTAATTATATAAAAGGGTAACTTAATCTAGTTAACTTAGGAACACTAAGCTTAAAACCTAAGGCTTGTTACAGTAAAGCCTACAAACCTCACCAGTTCCCGCGGAGAGACCCGTAAAACCGTAAATATAAAGGACCAATACGTTGTATAGCGTGCAAGAGGTGCCTATATTGCTATAGTCTGTCAACCCAAATCTGCCTATAACTTATCCTTTGCGGCCTAGGTAATAGATCCGCAAGAGGAAAATGTTAAGTAGCTTAATAAGCGTATTCGGTAGCAAATTAACAATGCAATAAGAGGACTTACTTTTATACCACTAGACCTGAATTCCCTTAGCGTACTAGTATTTATAGATGCCTCCTTTGCTAATAATAGGGACCTATTATCGCAAATTGGCTTTGTAATTGTACTTACGGACCGTAATTAGGATGTAAATATACTATATTGGTCTTTAATTAAATGCAAATAAGTAACCCGCAGTGTACTAGCTTTTAAACTATATATACTAGCTTATAGCTTTAATATAGCAGCTGTAATTAAGTTAACAATCCAGAAGATTCTATAATTGGAGCAACTACCTTTGGTCCTATATACCGACTTAAAGTCCCTTTACGACTGCCTAGTTAAACTAGGTACAACATAGGAGAAGAGGCTTATGGTCAACCTAATATGCTTGCGTTAGGCCTACAAACAACGTAAGATTACGGAGGTCAAATGGATTAGCAGCGGAGACAACCTAGCGGACGCTATAACTAAGGCAAAGCCGTGTCAAGCTCTAAAAACCCTAATTAACACAAATAAGCTCAATCTAAAGGTTATAGAATGGGTGGAACGTGACTAACGGAGCACTTACGGTTTATTTACGGCCCGTTGGAAGACCGTACAGTTTACTTTACGGACCGTAAGTAGGACTTACGGCCAGTTTAGAGCACCGTTTGGATGGCAGCCCAGAAGGCACCTTAGGAGGGATTTCCTATGTATTTCTTTTGTGTTCTACGGTTCCATTAAAGCAATTACGGGGGCTATATATAAGTGGGCCTATTTTTAAGTGCCGCTAGTGTATAATTATAGCACCTGGTGTACGAACGCGTATTTACGCGTTCGGTGCACTAACCACTTATATGCTGACTAATCAGGGGGGAGGCGCGTTAGTATATAGACCACGTAGTCTACCTCAATAAAATCAACAGTCACCACCATCTAAACGAGCATATAATACTATACGTATTTCGTGCCCCTGGATATGACTCACTTGTATTATTAAATTGATATAAACACTATGTTATATACTCAATTACTAAAGTGCATTATACTAAGTTCTGAAGTTTTCTTTCCACTATGGTTATTACTTCTAGGTCTCCAAATATCTATATTAGTCTTTCCGCGAAACTGTTCTAGTTAGCAAATATAAACCATACTTCTTGGTTAGTAGTTATCATTCCATTTACTTAGATTTTAGTAAGGTAAGGTTTAAACCACTTAAGTGCTCTTCTAGTTAAGAACAACCCTATATACGCCACTTAATCTATAGATGTTGCCAACTTAGCCCCTTCTTATATAACCTTGAAGTGGATTTACGTAAGGAATCCTTTAAGTTTCGACTTCTCCCCTAAGAATTGCTTAATAGAGGATAACTTGACCTTAGCTGCTCCAATTCCATTAAGTCTATCCTTAAGTATTTAATTATTGTCTGTTATTCAATTAACCATTTCTTATAACTAACCCACCGTAACTAGCTGCGAATCAGTATCTTCTATACTGGTGTCTCCTCCTAAACCTAAGGTTATAGCTGCTATGGACTAAGTCGTGACCGGTGCCTTTAACGGCGTGACTTGCGCTTTAGGTGGCATATTGTTTGACTTGTTTATACCGTAACCTTAGTAGTAAATGTGTAACGGAGCCTTATAGTAGTAACTACGGTGGACTTATTAATAGGCTAGGTATATAGATAGAAACAAAGTCAACAATATAATAATAACGGGTGGAGTGGTTGCCTAATAGATTAAATCTAATTATATTCTGAGATTTACTACAAAGAGAGAACTATCTGGGTAGGGACTGTGGTCCTTTAAATACACAACCATATGCCTAAGAAATCCCTTCGCTACGTAAGGTACGTACGCTCTGTCTACTCTACTCCACAGATTACATAGATCACACAGATTATATCACGTGACCTCGGCTACCATTCTTCGTCACATGGTTCCACCAGATCCATCCTAGACCGTGCCTATATTAACCAACTAGCTCCCTCCGACTCTTCTCCAAGTAGTTATAATATTGTACTTAAAGCGTCCGTAACAATATACAAATTTTCTCTCTCATATACATTAGTATATAGCTAACTATTAGGATTATTGGCAGCAACCTATATATACCTAGCTAGTTAGGGGTGTCTCTAGCACCTAGATCTAATCTATACCTCTATATAGTATTTAGGATAAGTAGCTATATAGCAAAACTAAATAGATCACTATTGTCACGGAACCACCCTATAACACCTCGTATACATCTACCTGTTTCCACCGTCTCAACCTCCACGTTAACGACTCAGTTAATTAAGGCACGTAATGGCAATCTAAGGCAATTTGCTATCACATGACAGCAATCTACGGCAATCTGCCGTCCTCTACTATATTCCGCCAAATTCTGCTAAGTTCCGCTAGAACTATAACCCAAAGCCTATTCTACCCTATATATGTATTAACTAAGCAACTAAGTTAACAATATATACCCTTTTCTTTCTATTTCCTCACTTTCTTTCCTTATATAACGTCTTAACCTTATTACGCAGTTTATATATATAGCTTATTAATATCTACTTCGCTATATATTATCTCCACTTATACTCACTCTGTAATACTACATTGCGTTAACCTTATATACCACCCTTTAAAATATAGAATGACCCCAAAGCCCCTATAATAGCCGCTGGCATTATATCCGCACTCTAAGAACAATTAGCAGAGATACAGAAGTCCTTTATAGACGCCCTCGCATAGAACTAAGTCACTTTAATTTAATAATAAGCTAAACAAGAAGCACGACACCTATAAATAATTAAGGACCTCCAAGAAGAAGTCTGTATCCTTAAGATGTCTATAATAGGGCCCTAAGACCAAACGCCTTCTCTAGAGACAAATACGCGGGATAAGAGTCCTAAACCTATAGTAGCTATTTACCCTAAACCAGCTACTGCACTATAATAATCTAAACAACTACTAGACCCTCTAATATTTACTAGCAAATAAAGAGAACTCTAATTATTTTTAGGCTAGCTTAAAAATAAGCTAATTAATAATGCTAACCACTACCTAACTAAAACTAACTAACTCTACTACACCCTAAGTTAACTAGGAGGAGATATAGCTAACCTTATTAAACCCCTTTAACCAAACTTAGTATAAAGCCTAGTTATACTTCTTAAAGCTATATATAGTAACCCAAACCGCCAAGCTACCACTTAGAGAAAGATAAACTATATAACTTAAAAAACAAAAAGCTTCCTAGTATACTTCTCTAAATTTAACCATTACGCAAAAAAAACAGGCTAGAATGACTCCGCACTAGTTAATAGCCTTATTAAATCCCTAAGTCCTAAACTAAAAACCTCCTTAATAGGTATAGACCTACTAGGAGCCCTTAATGCCTACGTAAACGTTATTAACAAATAGTATAATAATATACTACGCCTAACACTAAAGCCCACTCCTTAGTACAATACAACGGCCCTATAAACGTCCACTAAATTATTATCTTAGCCTAAGCACCCCAACACTATAGATATTAACACAGGGACCCTAGGATACGCTCCACTAAGATCCCCTAAATAAGAACAACATATTAAGCTAGGCCTTTACTTTAAATACGGAGGCAAGGATTATATCTTAAGATACTACTCCATCCCTATACCCCAACACAACTTATAAACGGCCAATACTAATAACTATTTACCGCCCTAATCCTCTAGCCGTCGCCCCTAATTATTATTTAGTTCTAACTTGTTATCTAATAAGCACCACTTATAAGGACAAAGCTATAACTAATATACTATAAGAACCCCACCCTAATCGCCTCTAAAAGGAAGGTTCTAGAGCTAAGTCGCTCTCTAGGATGGCACTACCTTAGGATCTTATTAAATATATTAGATATTACAAACTCTAACTCTTAGAACCGTAGCATAACTATTAACTGCCATCTTTAATAGAATAATTAATAGGCTAATGCTTAGGTCCTAATTAACACAGGAGCTAGTAGTATAGGATTTATTAACAAGATCTTTATATAAAATAATAGTTTTACCCCAACCCCCCTTAACTGGCACATTAACGTATTTAGATTTAATGGTAAACACACTATCTTAGGCTATATTACCTACGTAGTATTCCTAAGACTCTAATACCTAAACCATAAAGAATTAATTAAGCTCTTTATTACTATCCTAGGTTACCTAGTAATCCTTAAACAACCCTAGATAAAGCTATATAAGGTAACTATTAATTAGGACAACCTTAAGCTTCTATTTACCGCCTCCTGTTGTAAGTAGAAGTGCCTTATAACTTACTACTTAGACCTTAAACCAAAATCTGAAAAATCCACTAGGATTCACCAATCTAAAATTTCCACCAAATTCCACGGATATAAAATGTCCACTAATATCTACCCTATACCTAAGAATTCCACTAAATTCTACTAAGAACCTAGAAGTTATATTAAACTACACAAACTAACCCCAACTGCTATATCACCCCAAACCAAGCAGAGGTCTAAGCTTAATATATAAAAGTACCAGAAGAACTAGTATTCTACTATAAAAAGGATACTTAAAGAACCTAAACCTAAATATAACACTAACTCTATACCTAACACCAAACCTAAACATAAATAAGAAATTATATAAGAGACTAAGGACAATCTAAACTCGCTTAATACCTTAGACATTTATATAATTAAAGCTACCCTGTTAGCACAACTCGCCAAAAAACCAGAATATACAATCTTCACTATTACAATAGCCAATATTAAGAAGGCCTTAGCACTAAAGAAACACACTAACCCCGCCATAAAGGTACCTATAGAGTACCATAAGTATCTAGATATATTCTTATAAAAGGAAGCCAATAAGCTACCAGAACGCCGTCTATATAATTATAAAATTATAATTAAAGAAGAAAAATACCCCAGATTTAGACCGCTATATAGAATATCCTAGAATAAACTCCAGGTACTACGGAAGTACTTAAACAAACATCTAGATAAAGGATTTATTAAAGCAAGTTCTTTACCTATAGCCATACTAGTAATCTTTATTAAGAAACCTAGCAGTAGTCTGCGCTTCTATATAGACTACCAGGCTCTTAACACTATTACTATTAAAAACTAATACCTAATCCTATTAATCCAAGAGACACTAAACCAATTAAGTAAGGCTCGCTTCTATACAAAGCTTAATATTATCTATACATTTAACCGCCTCCGTATCGCAAAAGGAGATAAATAGCTTACTGCATTTCGTACTTAATACAGGTTATTTAAGTACTTAATAATACTATTTGGTCTTATAAACGCCCCAAGTTTATTTTAATACTTTATAAATAACACCCTATACCTATACCTGGACGTCTTTTATACTGCTTATATTAATAACATCTTAATATACAGCAATAATCTGGCTAAATACTAAAAATATATTAAACTAGTCCTATAAGCCTTGCGTAGAGCCAGCCTATAATTAGATATAGACAAATACAAGTTCCATAAAACGGAAGTCCTATACCTTAGACTTATTATTTCTATAAATAGCATACAAATGGACCCTAAGAAAGTTAAAGCAATTATAAACTAATAAGAACCTAAGAATGTTAAGGATGTATAAGCCTTTATAGGATTCGCCAACTTCTATTAATAGTTTATTAATAACTTCTCCGTCTCAGTTTTACCCCTTATAGCCTTAACCCAAAAGAATAAAGCCTTTATCTTCAACAAAGAATATAAGAAAGCTTTTACTTACCTAAAAGTTATATTTACTACCGCACCTATGCTCTAACACTTCAATCCAAACTAAATAAGTATTATAGAAGCTAACTTATCCAACTACATTACTGGAGGCATTCTGTCTTAATATAATAAGGAAGGAGTATTATACCCTATAGCATACTTTTTAAAACAACTAATCCTAGCTAAATGCAATTACAAGATCTACAATAAGGAACTATTAGCTATTATTAAATATTTTAAACAATAGTAACCTAAACTAAAAGGCTCCAGATTCCTAATTAAGGTTCTTAGTAACTATAAGAACCTACAATACTTTACAACTATAAAATAGCTAAGCCACTATTAAGCCCACTAGTTAGAATATCTATCCCATTTCCAATTCTCTATTATATACCGCCTAGGCGTTTAAGGCTAAAAACCTAATGCCCTAACCCAACGTTTACAAGATATACTAGCACAAGAAGAAGCGTATACCTACTATAATTAAACCCTACTTCGCCCCAAGCTATTCAACTCTCCTATTAAAGACGTTACAATACACGTCCTTAAAATAACTGATCAATTAATTAAACAGATAATAGTTAATAAGCACCTAAATAACGAGTTTATCTAAGAAACGCTTAAGCTAATTTAAAACAGCGTTAGATGCTTAAAAAGGATTTCTCTAAGTAAATGTAAAGCTCGCGGAGACCGCTTATACTACCAGAACCGTCTAGTTATACCTAACTACAACAAACTTAAGCTTAAGCTCCTTAAACATGTACACAACCTACTAGTAGCCGGCCACCTAGGCTAAGGAAAAACCATAGAACTGCTCTAATAAGAATACTACTGGCCAAATATGCATAATATAATACAAAGGTATGTCTCTAGCTGCTATACCTACTAATAAGCCAAAGCTTTATATAAGACATATAACAGCTTTCTAAAGCCCCTGCCTATTCCAGACTAAAGATAGAAGGACATCTTAATTAACTTTATTGTTAATCTCCCTAAAAGTAAAGGCTGCATAAACATTATAGTAGTTATAGACTGACTATCTAAGATAAAACACCTAATCGCCTACCCTAATATGTTAGCGCCTACTATTACCCAACTATTCTTAGATTATATATAGAAACTCCACAGACTTCCTAAAACAATTATCTCCAATAGAGGCAGATAGTTTATCTCTATATTTTAGAAAGAACTAACTACCCAACTCTGCATTAAAGCACTGTTATCTATAGCATACTATCTAGAAATAGATGGTCAAACGGAACGTATAAATGCTATAATGGAACAATATATTCGGATATATACATCATATTTATAGGACAACTAGATAGACTAGCTTGCATTTACTAAGTTTACCGCAAATAACTCCATTTTAGAAACTATAAAGGTCTCCCTATTTCTAGCCAACTACAGCCAGTACCTATAAATGGGTTTTAAACCCTTTAGTAATATTCCTCGCCTAGCTCACTAGGCCTTATAAGTTGTAGAAGTAAATTAATTTATAAAAAAAATGGAAGAACTATAAGAGTTCCTTACTAACAAAATAATATAGGCCCAATCTATCTATAAAGCCGCAGTAAATAAGAACCGGACCCTAGCACCAGCCTATTAAATTAGTAACTTTGTCTAGCTAAATACAAGAAATCTAAACACAAAACAACCTACTAAGAAACTTAATTAGAAGAACGCCGGCCCTTATAAAGTTAAAAAGGTTGTCTTTCCTTATACTTACCAACTAAAGCTCCCTAATATAGTTAAAATCCACCCTATATTCCATACGTCAGTCCTCCGCCCATCTACCCCTATATTAGACGCCCTGCCTAGACAAATCCAGGACCCTCCCCTACCAGTTAAGGTAGATAGTAAGGATGAGTACTTTATTAAAAGAGTTAACAACATTAAGTATAACAAACGGAAACGCTAGTATATATACCTTATAAAGTGGAGAGGTTTTACTAAACCCTTATAGGAACCTATTAACTCTATAGGACTTACACAAGCTGTAGAAGACTTTTATAAACTCTACCTAAAACTACTACAGCCCTATCTCATAGAAGCTCAAGTTTAAAAGGGGGGTACTATTATAGGACCACCCTATAACACCTTACACACGTCTACCTATTTCCACCGTCTTAACCTCTATATTAACAACTCAGTTAATTAAGGCACGTAATGGCAATCTAAGGCAATTTGCCATTATGTAACGGCAATCTACAGCAATCTACCGTCCTCTATTATATTCCGCCAAATTCTGCTAAGTTCCGCTAGGACTATAACCCAAAGCCTATTCTACCCTATGTACGTGTTAACCAAGCAACCAAGTTAACAATATATACCCTTTTCTTCCTATTTCCTCACTTTCTTTCCTTACGCAACGTCTTAACCTTATCACGCAGTTTATATACATAGCTTATTAATATCTACTTCGCTATATATTATCTCCGCTTATGCTCGCTCCGTAACAAATATATATACAGTTATATTAGTTTAATTTATTTTAATATTACAGAAATATAATTCTCCAGTCTATATTGGCCAATAACCTAATATTAACCAATATTTTATTAGCCAATAAGTAATATTAAATCGATATTATATTTGCTTATTTTCATTAAGCCTATCTTTAACAATTATAGATAGTCCATTAGTGTAAGGGATATTATTGCAGATACCTTAGGTTGCCCTTAGGACAACCTCTAAACGCCCCTTAGATAGTCGTCGGTTACGTGCCAGAGGCACGTGCCTATAGTATATAGTCTCCACAATCTTAGAGGCCTTACCTCCTTAAGGATTTGTCTCTCTTACCAGTCTATCCTATTCCATAATTATGTCCTTATAGCCCCCTGTTTACAAAGTCCCCTTATATTTAAATCCTTCCTACTCTATTTTAGAAAGGTAGCTGGCTTTAAGGACTAGATTATTTATTTATATCTTTTATTTATATCCACTATCCTCCCTTAAAATCTCGCGACAACCTAAATGGAAACTCTATAAATACCTTATAGAAAGCCGTTATATTAAGGTAGAAAGGTCCCTCTAATAGTAAGAGATTGTAACAATATAAACCTCTAGGCAAGACAGCTGAATAAGCCCTAATACCTAAATATGCTAGGAGCTTAAAAACTCTTACATACCTATAGTTATTAGCAACACTAAGGAAAACACAGACACCCTCTATAATAGATACAGCACTGCTAGAAAGTAACTAGAACCCCTTTAGCCCTACCTAGGCCAATTAAAAGACTAAGCGCTAGAGGCAATACTAAGATCTTCCCCTAAGCTAGAAATGCCGGAGGAATATACTAATATATTTAACTAGGGACCCAACTGGAACCCTCCTAGAAGACTACCAGCCTATAATTAGCATAGTAGCGGTATATAGACTACTTATAAGCCAAGCAGGCTTACCCCTTTAGGTAATTTAACCTAAACACTAACTTAAGACCTAAGGCTTATTAGGAAATCCGCACTAGTTACTAGTGCCAATACTACCTCTATAGCTAGAGCTTCCCTAGGCCTGAGTTTGGAAAGTTAAAAGCCCTATACTAATATCCTCTAAGACGGATATTAGGAAGCTGTTATAAAGCTCTTAAAAGCCATATGGGAAAAAGCTACTAATAAATATATTAGAACCCTTTAAGGGAAAATTTAGATCTAGTAGGGTTTAATCCAAGCTAAATAAGTTTTTTTTTAACCTAGCTAGGGCTAAGGGCTACCTAGTACCCACCTAAGGAAGTATAGAAGACTTAGAGAGACACCTATATAATAAATAGAAGAAAGATATAGACTAATTGGCTAAGGCCTCTAGTAGTTTAGAACTCCGTTATAGACCTAGCGCCTAATATTTGGATAATTGGGTTTGTGTAAGGCTATTGCCCAGGTATACGGTAGGGAGCAGGCAAGCCGAGCATAAGTCACGAGGAGAGTCGATAGAAGAGGACGATATGGTAATGAGGGTAGGTATGGCAATACCCTAGTACTAAGACGAACCGATAAGGAGGGAAAGGGCTGTAGGCCTATTGGAATTACAAGGTCATAAGGTCACAGCGGAGGTCTCTTAAGGGTCTAATTGATGATAGAGATGACGCAGACAATAAATATTGATTGATTTGTGATGCAATAGATGCGGTTAATATCTATCTAGATTGCATGCAGAGCTTGACCTCGCAATGTGTCCAGAGCTTAGTTAGCATCCCTAGCGCTAATTCTGACAAGGCCCGAGGAGCTTATAAGGAGGTGCCAAGGGCTAGCCGAAGGCTAGCCTTGGCAGCTCCTGAGAGCCCCTGGGCGTGCACCTAAGTAAGGGACCAAAAGATCCCTTACAGTTTGCGAGGTAGACAACTTCTTTAAGATGCTAATAATACAAGATAATACTAAAAAACGTATATGGTAGATTATTAGCAAGATTAAAGACCAATTACTAAACCAGATTGCGCTTAATTAACTTAATAAAGAGCGAATTACTACATAGCTATAGCTGTAGACCTTTCTAAAGGGTTGGACCTAAGATCCGTATATTATATAATATAATAACGCAGAATAATTCTGGAATAGTATATAGCTAGACCGTTAAGATTTCTACTAGTTTATAAACTTTATAAAAACTTATACTTAATAGATAGATCTAGAGCCCTTTAAAAATAAGGACGGCAGTATCTAACGTACTCCATAGGTAAGCGGCCCACATGGGTAAGCGGCCCACCTCAAAACCTCACCAAAAATTGGAAAAATTGCACCTTAATATCTTAACAACCACTTAATAATAAATTCTAATAATTTGGATTTAGACTTTTATATATACTCTATAGCTTCTATTAAAGTTGCATTGTAAATAGGTTAGTAGTTTTTAAGATATAGTGTTTTGGCTCGTTTTGGCCTCGTTTTAGCCTCTAAATTATAATATCTTAAAAACTACTAATCTATTTACGATACAACTTTAATAGAAGCTATAAAGTATATATAAAAGTCTAAATCCAAATTATTAGAATTTATTATTAAGTGGTTGTTGAGATATTAAGGTGTGATTTTCCAATTTTTGGTGAGTTTTAAGGTGGGCCGCTTACCCGTGTGGGCCGCTTACCCATGGAGTACGTTATAAGAAGAAGAAGATTAGATTTATCTAGGCTAGAATTAAGCTAGCAATTTGTAATAAAATTAAGCGTATAGGAGCCCTACCGCGAATCACCATATATACGAATTTTAAATAAGCGGTTCTAAATGCTAAGGATATGGTAAGGAACCAGACCTCTTCTAGTAAGAAGCTATGGGGTAGTTAGAGGCGTAGGCACTTTAGTAGTAATATAGGGCAGACCTAGTCTTTAAAGAAGCCGTTCTTAAAGAGAACTTTAGAATGGTTAAAGTTAGGAACCTTAAGCAGTGGAAAAGACTTTTAGGGTCAACCTAATACCTAGCTAATACCCTTATGGGAACACTCTAAGAAGCCAAAAGGACATTTTTATTAGAAAAACAAGTAGGGTAATAGACGCACTAACAAACCAAAAAAAGAGAAGCCCTAGTTGCGGACATCTCCCGGCTATAACTAGGGCAGGATATAGAAGGGAAGACTCTCTATATTACTGTTAAGCTAGAAATAACACTCCCTATAGGCGAGGTGCGTTAGTTCTAAGCACTATATAATAGTAGCGCTAAAATTAATCTTATATAATATAACTTGATAAAAGAGCATAAACTTATTCCGTTACTAGGGTAATAGAAACCTATTATAGGCTTCCTAGATAAATATTAGATTAAACTATATAACGCCCATAAGCTTATAGTATTAGTGGCCGATATACATAACTGTACTAAGGTGGTTGGCCCGCAACCCTTCTAGGCAGCCAACTTTATAGGTTATAACTTTATCCTTAGATATCCTTAGCTTATAGAAGCAGATCTTAAAATACACTTTAAAACAGGAGCCTTTAAATAGTGGAATAATAAAGAAATAGAAGGGCGTGTATTACTAATAAGCTTAGAAGATATCCTAGAGGATATAGCTCCAGGTAAAATAGTATACACTCTATATCTAAAGGAGTATTAGATCTAACCCCTATTCTATAGCAAGATGGGTATAAAGCCTAGTATAGGTAATAACCCTTCTGTAATAAAGACCCTATACGGAACTGCTAGATAGGTTACAGAAATATTATAAGGAGGCAGCGATCTTAAAGATCTTATAAGATACTTCTATTATTATAGGTTACTCTGGCTTAAGTAATACGCAAAGAGTATACTATAGCACCTTAAACGCTGCGTTAAGGAATTCCCTACCCTCTACTGGCTACCGTATAAAACTGTTTAACATATAGTGGCAACTATATGTGAACAATTACTATAGCGCGCAATACTACTTAAGAGTGTCCTAAGGGAGCTCTAAGACCTACCTAATAATAATATAGAGGATAAACGCAACCCTAATTCGTTAAATATTCTGGTAGGCCTAAGGTACTTACTAAGGGTATTTTTGGGCAGGAGAGCTAAAGTCCTTTTATAGAACTTAGAATACAATTATATAATTAATCTAAAAGAAGGTAAGTAGCTACTAAACCTTCCTATCTATAACCTCTCCCATAAAGAGCTTAAGATCCTATAGGAGTACCTTAATAGCTTACTAAAAAAGGGATAGATATAGCCTAGTAAGTCGCCAGTAGGCGTACTAATCCTCTTTATTCTAAAACCAGATAGGACTATAAGGCTATATATAGACTACTACAGTCTTAATAAGATTAAAATTAAGAACCGCTACCCACTACTATTAGTTAGTAAAATGCTGGATCAATTATTTAGGGCAAAGATCTTTACAAAGCTAAATCTATAAGACGCCTATTATAGGCTCTATATTAAAAAAGGGGATAAGTAGAAGACCGCTTTTAAAACCTAATATAGCCATTTTAAGTATCTGGTAATGCCTTTTAGGCTAGCTAATACGCCTATAACATTCTAATTGTATATTTACAGAGCCTTAGGGGGACTAGTTAACCGTATATATATTATCTATTTAGATAATATTCTAATCTACTTAGAAGATAAGGATTAGCATAAGTAACACGTCCACAAAGTACTAGAACGCTTAAATAATTAGGGCCTCTACGCCAAGACATTAAAATACGTCTTTAATACTAAGCAGGTTAAGTTCCTGGGCTATATTATAACGCCTATAGGCGTAGTTATGGACCTAGTATGGGTGTAGATAATTTAAGAGTAGCCAGAGCCAGAGAGCTACTGGGATGTTTAAGTATTCTTAGGCTTTGCCGATTTCTATAGGCGCTTTATCTATAACTACTTAGACATTACCTAATACCTATCTAACCACATTACTAAAGCTTCCTAAGACCTGGCCTAGGGAGCAAAAAGCTTAAAGGCGGGAAGGAAAAAAACCAAGAAGGGACTAACTAAATAGTATAAACTATAGATATGGCCTAGAAAGGTATAGGAAGCCTTTTAGGAACTATATATAAAGTTTATAGAAGCTCCACTACTGCGGCATTTTAACCTAGATTAGCCACTAATAATAGTTACTAATGTATTAAATTTTGCCCTTACTGGTATCCTACTATAACCTAATAGGCATCCAGACGCTACCCAGCTCTACTAGAGACTAGTAGCATTCTATAGTAGAAAATTCCAGGGGCCTAAAGTTAGTTATTATACCCACAATATGGAACTGCTAGCCATAGTTAACTGCTTTAAACAGTGGCGACACTACCTTGAGCATACAAGCTATACCACTTATATACTCTTAGATTATCACAATCTATATTACTTTATAACTATAAAGGAGCTTATACTTTAATAGGCTAGATAGGCAGAGGAGCTCGCATAATTTAATTTTAAGATTAAATATAAGCTAGGGGAAAACAACCCTGCTAATAGACTGTTATAATGGCTAGACTATACCAAAGGCTTTAAAATGGGAGAAGGAAAATAGATAATAAATATTTTACTCTCTATATTGCAGAACAAGCTTTAGGTATAGGATGCTTAAGTACCTATAGCTTTAAGCACTAAGTCTTAGGCGGTGTAAACCCTATTAGCTTCTACTAACGTTTTAGCTAGTACCTGGTCTGTTGCTAATAAGGGTCCAAATATGCCTAAATAGGATGTCCCTAATATACTCTTAGAACCTAGTAATACGTTACCTCTAATTGCTAAGCTGTCCCCTTAAACCAAAAGTAAAGCTATAGAGTAATTGGAACCTAGAGCCCTATAAAGACTAAAGGACTTTAACCTTGTAGCGGCCTTCCTAATATATACGCACTAGAAAGTTGCAAGATCTATAATACCATCTAGTCGCGTACTTAGAGCAGTATAAGATGAAATAGCTTTTACCTAGAACCTATCTAAAAGGTTAATAGATCTTATCTATAAGGTATAACAAAGGGATGCCTCCTATGCTATCTTTAATACAGAAGTAGACTGGAAATGTAACGGAAAGGAAGCTAATAGGCGCCACTATTAGGAAATAGACCTAATGGGCCTACTATATAGATATGGCAAGGTTTGGGTGCTATAAGAAGTAAATCTATAACAGAAGATTCTTATAAAGAATTATAATAATCCTCTAGGCGGCCACTATGGTCAAGCTAAGATAGTGGAATTACTTTAACGCAAATACTACTAGCTAAAGCTTAATTAGGAAGTAAAGGAATATATTAGCTATTATAAGAAGTATTAAGTATACAAAATCTAAAGGCATAGGCTATAGGGTTTACTTAAATTGGTTCCTCCCGCTAGCAAACTATAGCGACATTATACTATGGATTTTATTACAGATCTCCTACTATTAAAAGATGAGTAAGGACGAATATATAATTTAGTCCTTATACTTATTAATAGGGTTTTAAAGTACATTTAATACCTTCCTATTAATAAGACAATTAATATATAAGCGCTTACCAACCTAATTAAGAAAAAATGCTTTCTTAAAGTAGACTAGCTGTACTTTATTATTACTAATAGAGGCAGCGTCTTTATAAGCTAGTACTGGTTAGATCTATGCTTCTATTTAAAGATAGGCCACCGTTATAGTATAGCTTTCTATTTATAGACAGACGGGCAAATGGAGCATCAGAACTAGGAACTGGAGTCTTACCTATAAATATATTTAAACTACTAGCAAGATAATTAGTGCGAGCTACTTCCGTACACGGAATACACTTATAACTTAAAGCAATACTTGTTGCATAAGTATACACCTATCTAGATTGCCTATGGCGTTTAACTATCTGGATTTAATAGTATACTTAATAATTACTGGCTAAGGCCGCATAATTAATTATGAGACCCTGCTAGGAAGTTTAAGGATATCTACTAGAGAGTATAAGGGTACCTTAAGGAATAGGAGGAGTAATAGAAGCATGTAAAGCAGAGCCTATAAAATGCGCAAGAGTAGTAAAGACTTTAGTATAACCGCAAATACTAGAATAAGCATTTTGGCATAGGCAATAAGGTCCTATTATATTTAACAAATATTAAGACCCATCAACTATTAAAAAAGCTTAATGTAAGATACCTAGGTCCCTTTTAAATTAAGGAACGAATTAGTAAGCTAGCCTACTGTCTCTAACTACCTCTATCTATAGCCTATATGCATCTAGTATTTTATATAAATCTACTAGAGCTATGGCATAGACTACCACCAAAAAAGAACTTCCGTCTAGGCCCAATTAAATACCTTAAAGTGGTAGGCGAGTGGTATAAGGTTAAAGCTATACTATGCTATAAGTCTGTTAAGAACAAGCTTTAATATAAAGTTAAATAGCTAGGCTAGTCTGCTAAGGACTTTATATGGGAACTAGAGGATCACTTTAATTATTATAAAGATATTCTAAAAGAATATTAGGACTAAGGTCCGTAATCTATAAGGCGCAGAAAGCGCTCTAACACTATAGTATTATCTTAGCCTATAAAGAAGACTTGTGTAAAGAGTAAGAAATAGGTTAAATTAGATATGGAATAAATAGGCTCCGGAAACTATAAGGATTAATTAGGGCTACGGCTTAAGGCAGGATAGGTCCTTAGCCTTTTCATATATATAGTATAGAATTGATAGGGTATTTTGCTAAAATTATATTCCTATTTATTAATCTATATTAGGAATAGTGTTCCTATACCTTCCTAAATGCCTTATAAGGCCTTCCCAAGCACTAGTTAAGATCCTTAATTGCCACTATATATAAGAATTAATCCTAAATACCTAAATTAAAAGCCATTATGCCCTACCCTTAGGTAACGTGGGTGACAGGGTTTTGACGGTTTGATAGGTTTTGACGGTTTTAAGGTTTTCCCATACAAACTTTGTCCGTGTCCCTCGCTTAGAGTTTTGATGTTGGAAACCGTCAAAACCTATCAAACCGTCAAAACCCATTAAACCGTCAAAACCCTGTCACCCACGTTATAGGATTAGTATCTATTGGCCCGCTAAGTAATAGCTAACGAAAATAAAATCTAAAAGCCTTAGTAGGAGTATGGTTAGGCATAAAAATAGGGGCAGGCCGATAAGGTGTAGAAGGAGTAGAGACTCTTAAATGCTTAGTACTAATATTAGGTCTAAACTAATACTAACAAAGTTTCTAAGGCGTAAGCTTATAGTTAATAAAGATACGCTTAAGCCTAGAATAAACGGAGACGTTAGCTAGCTGGTATAGACTAGAACCACTAAGACCCTACTATAGTAACCATTAGTTACCTATCCGCTAGGTACCCAAAGGGTAACCTACCTAATACCGCATTATATTATGCTCTTTTGAAACTTAACGCGTATACACAAATTCCTTTTTATAGTAGATAGCAACCTTCTTCTTATTACCCCTATCCTTTACCCTATCCTTAGTATACTAGCCTTGCTCCCTTATTAGATGTTGCTAGCTAGCTTACTAGGAATTATAGGCGGTGTAAATAGCTATGGCATAGTCTTAAATTTGACCTAGACATTTAGTATTAGCGCTAAATTAAGACAGAGCCTGGGCGATATAGTAGTTAAAAATATTAAAAGATTATCGCCACTTAGGCCCAGGCTATTAAAGCTTAAAGTTAGTAATGGAAATCTATTAAGGATAAAAAGACTTACCTTAACATAACTACCGCTCTTAGTACATATATCGGCAAAATATGGTACCCTACCAATGGCCTCAATGGTTGGTGGTTGACGCAATTGGCGTGTAGTTGAGGGCATTTGGCAACTCGACCGACTAGCCTATATCGTGTTTTTTTAACACGCAGCCTGCGCGCAGCCTACGCGCAACCTATGCGCAACCTGCGCGTAACCTGTACGCAACCTATAACCATAATTGTATTTGGAGCCATCCACCTCTTTTATACTAACAGTATATTTTAGATAATAAACAAAGGCTACTTTAAAGCTATTTATAAGGCTAGCAAAGCAAATTGTATACACTTCTTTATACAATCCATTATATTGTTTTAGACAATTTAATATAATATCCCAACTGTTTTATAATATATTCTAAAAGCATAAGACCTTTCCTGCTCTCCCTACGACAATAATATACTATAAGTATTTAGCTTTGCTAGTATAGCACATATATATAGCCAAAAAGTAGCTACTAAGAGTAGCAGATATAGGCCGAAAGAAAGGTAGATTAAGAGCTAGTATATATAATAAGGAAGCCGCAGTTATCCTATAGGAGAGTATAGAAAGTCCTACACCTAATCTCCTACTAAAAACTCTACTGGCTCCTCTACACTAGAGTCCAGAGTATATATTATAAACTTTATATACTGCTCTTTATTCTTAATTAAATTTAATATTGCTTTTCCATTACTATACCAGCCATAGCTGTCCTCTGCAAGGCTGTAGTACTGCTTGAATTGTGTAAATGACTTATTAGATTTAAACCTTTCTGGCCTAGGCTCGCCGGTTCCTATATTTAGGATAAAGTGGTATACTGGGGCGGAGGATATATATTCTGCTAAATCTAACAAACTTAGCTAGTTCCAAAAGTTAAATTAGCAAATATTGTAGTAGTAGTAGGGTCCTAGATTTTCTAGCTTACTCTAGAGCTCTCCCTTTGAGATGGACTTGGTGGACTAGTCTGGCCTACTCTAGAGCTCTCCATTTAGGACAGACTTAGTAGACTAGTCTGGCCTACTCTAGAGCTCTCCCTTTAAGACAGACTTGGTAGATTAGATGGTATAGCCTAGCTTACTGATAAATAGCCTAAGTTAATAATCGCGTTAGTTTTATTGTTGCTAAGGCTTATAAGGAACCTCTTTCTTGCGTCATTGCTTAGATCCGCTATAAGGTCATCAAGGTTATCTTTATACGGGTCCTCGATAATTTCTATAGTTAATTGATCCAGCATTAGGCCTACAGCATGTTTAATAACCGCAGGCTAAAGCCGCAGCTAGATTCCAGATTTCTGTTTTTTAGATATCTGGTTCTAGCTACCTAAGAGGTTGGCATAGGCTTCTACAACGGGTTAGAGAATAATAATAGGTAGTAAAATACCAGATATGCACTAACCGCTAATAATAGTGCTATAAAAGTTATCTGTTTTCTTAGACCTAGTTCTATACTCCCTAATTATATAATATATTGCTGTTGAAACAAAAGTAATAGTGTTGCTGGTAAGCTTTTTAAACATATTATAAGAGCAGGGTAATTGGGCAAGGCCGTTTCTTCCTCTACTATAAAATATACTAGCTATGCTAGCAACTATTACGTCGGAACGGAAGCGGTTATTATTTGGCTATTAACTCTTATTAGCATTTTACTAAATAGTATGGGCAAAATACCTTTGTATAATCCAGCGCAATAAAATTATAATTAGTTAGTAGTTCTATAATTAGTTTAGGCGCGTTGTTAAACCCTAGCCTATATACCTCCCTTATAACTGTATAAGCCTTTGTAATTGCGTGGTTTCTAAAGTTCCCTATTGCGTTAAATAGCTATACATAATATTAAGATTATTAGTGGATAATTTAATATAATATTTCTAGTATATAGATACCTTACGAGCGGACACCGGGTTAGGAATACAATTAGCTTTTTTTTGCATTGCTTTTGGCTGCTTTAAAATAGCTTCTAACTATGCCTTTTTTATTATATCCTTAATAAGGCCTAGAAAGCGGTCAAACTATGGGTTAATAAGATGCCTATCACAAGTCCTAAAGTTAGTTACCAGCCTTGCTAGTAAAATGGACCTATAAAGCGCAAATATAGGCTTATGTCTCTTAGGTGGGTTTTCTTTTGTGCGTCGCCGTTATGATATCTAGAAGTACTCTTCTCTTGCCTATATCGCGGCAGTTAGGTTAAAATCGTCTTTGTAGTCTAACTTGTCCTTACTTTCCCTGGTGCTATCTAGGTCCCCTTTAGATTAAACACTAGATTGGTGTACTCTATATTAGAGGGAGGTTACTTGTTTCGTGGACGAAGCTATATTAGGGTTTAGGCGAATACGGCTTACTAGGGAGAATGTAAAGCCAAATGTTAGTTGTTTACGCGATAAGGTACGGATTGGGTATATAGGAGAGTATTTTAAACTAGCACGTAATTGTTTACGCAGTAAGGTACGGATTGGGCGTATAGGAGAGTATTTTAAACTAGCACGCAATTGTTTACGCGGTAAGGTACGGATTAGGCGCGTGGGAGAGTATTTTAAACTAATACGCAATTATTGAGAGCTGGAGGTATATTGTAAAGATGCTGCTTTTTATAGCGGTGGGCGGTTAGATAGTAAAGAGAGTGTTCTATTTACTAGGGCTCGCCGAGTGCCAAATAGTAGAGGAGACTATTAAGTATTACAGTTAGACTCCGGTTATGTATAAAGGTGTGACCTACCTTAACTAAAAGATTGGGACTTTGCGTCTTTAACTAAGCTGGTTCTGCTGCCAGATTATTAATAGATTTAATAGATTTATTAATATTTGGTTACTGTCGTTTTGTAAAAAAAGTAGGTGTAGACTCGCAGTCACTATCCTTATTATTAGAGATTACCCTTTTTGGCTAGAGGCGGCCATGTATATTCTATATATTGTTAGCCAGCTTAATATATTATATATGACGTTAATAGGGTCTATTACATGCCTGCTTCTCTCTATGCCTAGATATAACTAGACCAGAGTCGCTATTCTTATTATTGGATAATACCCTTTTTAGCTAGAGGCGGCCATGTATATTCTATACATTGTCAGCCAGCTTAATATATTATATTTAACGTTAACGGGGTCTATTGTGTGCCTGCTCCTCTCCGCGCCTAGATATAACTAGACTAGAGTTATAATATTGCTTGTTCTGGCTGGGTTCTATATGCTCGTTCTAGCTGGGTTCTATATGCTCGTTCTGGCTGGGTTCTATATGCTTGTTCTCTATTAGCGCGTTCTTTCTTCCGTTAGCTAGGACGTGGGCAACTCCCAGCAGTAGGCTAGGTAGAGATGTAAGGTTAATTGTACTAGTTGTCCTTATTTCCTTATCCTATATTGACTTAAAGTAGGGTTCTTGCTACTAGTTTAAGTGTTTAATAATGCGTTTTTACGTTTACCTGCTATAGTAACACTCCTGTATTTGCCTAGTTAGTAGAAGGTACAGTTTATAGCTAGAATGGGTTACCTTATAGCTGTTTCTGTAATATCTAGGGCGTATATAGATTAACAACTTAAAAGAATGTATACTGGTATAGTATATGTTAGACTGATGGCAGTATTGGTAGGAGTATTATTGCTATAGTGCTTGCAAATGACTTAAATAGGGGTGTATTTATTGTGATTAGCTGCTAGTTCTAACCGGTTGCGGTTAAGCCGCGACTATAACCTGTTAACTTGCGTTAAGTTAGTAGTTAAGAAAATATTATTATATAGTTAAAGATTGTCTAATACTATTTGCTATTATACGCGAAACTGTTTTATTCTATTAGCATATCCCTTAGTAGATACAGTATGCGTATATAAAAGGTTAAACGTTAATCCTGGCAATAAAAGTAGTAGGCTGGTAAGGCTTGTGTTTAAATTTAATAGGGAGGTACCTTATTAAACCACTTTACCTACCTAGGGCGCTGGCTTTTAGATTCTATACCTTATTCTAGTTTACCTATACTAGGTTTAACACCTGTCTTGCGCTTAAAGCGAAGCTTATCTACCTTATCCGTGCAGCTCGCCAGTGTAGATAATGCTAGGGTAGGCATAGGCGGTATATAGGACAGTAATGACACTTCTATATAGTTATATCACCATATTCCACACCCTTATGCAATACTTAGTATTTCTACCACAAATATCTAACATTATTCTTCCGTGTTGTTAACCCTGCTAGCCTATAGTAAGCCTAACCTATCCCCTATATATGTATTATAATAGTAATCAAATTCAGCAGAATGGCAAGGAAAGCGCAAGCATAGATATAAGGATTGGGTGTTAGATACTAAGAGCGAGCTGGGGATGGTGTTAACATATATTACCCTAATAAGTTCACTAAAAAGAATAGGTATAAACCTTAGGCTTTGTTGTTTAATCCCCTTAGGCGTTTTAAGAATGCCGGATAAGTTATAAGAATATCCTAGATTATATTATTCTGAGACTCCCTTACCTAATAGCACGCCGAAGGGCTCTAATATTAAGCCGTCTACCTTTATATGTGGTGATCTATTAAACCAGTAAGTATTCCGAATAAAGTAGTAGCTTTAAGGCGCATAATCTATACTGTGGTTATAGTTGCCTTCGCCTTTTCTATTACGGGTTAAGGCGTAGAGTGAGGGCTCTTTTTTAACTAGGAGAGGTTTTTTGGGACAGCTGTGGGTTAAGTATTGCCTTGGTATTAACCCGTTTACCAATTCTACCTATTCTTATATATGTAGAGTGCGAGTTGTCTAGTAAAGGCAAGGGTGCGGAAATAGAGGGTAAGTAATTGCATTATTCTTGGCTGGTAGCGTAGACTGTAAATACGAGTTAGTAACGCTGAATTAACTTTAAGTAGTAACCTACTTATTCTTCTTTATTCTATTATAAATGAAAACCTATCTATTTTTTATAGAAACATATCCTTAACCGCACTACGCCATTTCTCTTTGTTTATAAGCTAAATTTGTCCTCTGGCTATCTTATCGCCAATATAGTAGCAAAGCGTTTTACTTTTAGGGTTAAAGTTAATATTCTAGCCTAGTATGTCTATAAATATATTAAAGCTTAGATTATTAACATATATATCTAGGGCGTTATTCTTGCTGGTTGCTAGCTTTTAGGTAGGGATAATTATTGGCTCTTCGTTAGCTGCCCACTAGATTAGTATTGTTGTTATTCTATATAACCTTAGTGTTCCCTCCTGCCTTATTACCTTTGGTATGCCGGCCGGTGGATAATATGCGATGGCGGAGTGTGGGAGTACTAGGTTGCCTATTGTAATTTGCCTAGTAGAAGCCGTTTTGTTTATTTAACGTGTTGCGTTATGGCTATAGCGCTAGGCAAGTTATTTGATATATTTAATATGTAGGTTCTTGGGTAAACCTAGAAACACAGATAAGAATTCGTTGGAGATTTCGTTTAATATTTGCCGTATTTATGCCTTACTTATAAGGGAGCGTAGTGGCTGTCCAAGGAGCCCGCGCGTTGACATTTTAATTTCAACATTATAGTAGATTATATTATATTGTTTATTCGTAACCCTAAGATCTCGCTTAAGAGTGTCTTTAGTGTTATAGCTTAGGTCTATTGTTAGTGCCATAATTCCAGAAGCGTTGGGGGAGGTGCGGTAGGAAAGATGTCTTAATTACGCGCTAAGACTAATATATAGAATTATGTAGACAGGTAACTATATTGTTTGGTTATATATAAAACAATTGGTTAAATGTCTTATAAGAAATAAATAAGCGTATTAGCGAACGCTTCTCCACCCGCCATACTACCTGGACTTATAAGCCTCCTCCTATCTATTTTACGTCTCCTCCGTTTTAATAAGCTCGATTCAGCACCCAGATTCGTTAATACTTTTTATATATATATATATATAATTTTTTTTTTATCTCTATTATATTATACTACGTATAATACTGCGTATGCAGCCTCTAGGCTATGGCGCTATAGTTCTATATATATGAATCCCTTCTAGGCAGCTTAATATGTACTAGTAACTATATTTATTAATACTTTAAGACGCCCAGTTAGCCCTTGACTGGTAGAGCCTGGTTAGCACAATTAGAGGTCCTAACCTCTACTAAAATATTTAATATCCCTAATAAGGGCTAGAATATTATTAGCGAAAATGGAGATATTCTACTATAAGTTAATAAGATCTTAGGTCTGTCTAGCTTGATAGAGGAGTATCTAAGCTCTTAGTACAATTTTTTAAGAGAAGATATAATTAAACTGTTAAAAGAGGTAGTGGGTTAAATTAAAGTAGACCCTTTTAGTTTGCCAAAATCTAGATATGGTAATGGAATTGGTATATATAAATAGGTAAGCATACTACAATTCTAAAGCAGTTATCCCCTAATATCTGCAAGGTCTATATTAGCTTAGTAATATTTTTACCTTAAGGGCTGGTAATCCGCGTAGCGTTCTTACTTAGGAGAGTAGGGAAGATAATCTGTTAGGATTAGTTAAAAAGACTAGTTATTAGGTCTCTAGTTGCTTTAACTCTTAAGACTAACAATTTTTAAATAGAATATATACTTGTAATAGTGGCGGCGAGACCATTGGCCGTATTAGAATAGAATTCTCTAGAGGTTAACTTATTCTTTAAAACCTAAAGAGATTAAGATTAACTTATCTATATTATAGACGATAGTTAAGGAACGAACTGGATTTTACGAAGTTAGTTACTATACTATGTTGGCATTATAAAAGCTAATAAGAGAGCCGTAAGTATACAATGTTTTCTAAATAAGAAGATATCTAACCATTAATAGATTCCCGTTATTAGAACACCTTGTTTAAGTTTAACAGAATATTAAAGCACTATAATACGTTATAAATAAGCCTTATACGGATCTTAGCTTAATTGTGGCTATTAAGGATGCTTCCTTATTTAAGAATGTTTACATTCTTAAAGACTGGCCAGATATGACTACTATGGGGCTTAAAGCTACTGCGCTGAAACGAGTTTTTATAAAGTGTTTTGCAATAATCTAAGGACCTCCGGGCACTAGAAAAACGTGGCTTTAAAGGCGTTGCTTAGTAATATAACAATGGGAGATCCCCCCGTTATTGTTATATATTATATAAACTATGCGCTAAACCAGTTATCTGGGCATATTGCTTAAAGTAACCGTCTTGATACTATCGCTTATATAGATAGACGATATTACACTGCATTGGGCGCTAGGGCCGTGGGGGTAGGAAGAAGAGGAAGCGTTAGGGCTCCCTCTTTTTATATCTTGTATTTTATTTTTTTATATTGTCTTATATTGTCCTGCTATTGTCCTAGTATTATGTTATATTATCCTATATTATCCTGGCATTGTCCTGCTATTATATTATATTATCCTGGTATTGTTCTGGCATTGTATTATATTGTCCTGTTATTATCTTGCTATTATGTTATATTGTCCTGTTATTGTCTTATATTGTCCTGTTATTGTTTTATATTGTCCTATTATTGTCTTATATTGTCCTGCCATTGTCTCGGTACTGCTATATACTTTTTGCCATTTACTAAAATTGTAGTTATAGGTATTTATCGGCTAGGATCTAGACAGTAACTCTTAGTAGTAATTTTACTGCCCAAATCTCTTGCTAAGTTTTGTTCTGCCAGTATAAAATCAGTGGCTTGGAGCTTGTTTTTAGTGTTATAGATCTAGATTTTAGAGCCGTAGATTAATTAATTAGTGTAGAGCCGTTATATTGTAGTAAAGCTATGTCTAAGCAATTATATTGTAATCCTTGGCATAGTGTTGCACGTAGAAATATTTAATTGTGAGATTTAGGAAGGTGTTTATATTTTAATTAAATTTATAAGACTATAACTAAGGGCCTTTGCGGCGCAGTGGTATGGTAAGTTCTATAATTGCCTTAATTTAGGGTTGCTCGGTTACTGCAGGAAAGTTATAATACTTAGTATAGTGTTAAACTTAAGGTGCCTTTGCCACCGTAGTAGTAGACACCCCAAATTTCTGACGACTAAGATTTTGGATTAAGGCTTGGTTAAATCTAAAATTGAGTTAATCGTTCTATAAGGCTTTAGATAAGGCTTAGAATTTGACTTTGCATAATATATAGTTGATTTTGGTAAGCGATTAAATAAATACCTCTCCTATTAGGCCTCTATTACTTAGAAGTTGTGCCTTATAGCTATAGAGCCAATTCCGCCGTCTACCTTTATAGCCATAATTAAACTAAGATCTATATAAGGCTTATTTATGACGTATTATAGTGCTTTGACATTCTATTGGACCTAAACAAGGTGTTTTAATAATGGGAATCTATTAATAGTTAGATACCTTCCTATTTAGAAAATATTATATATTTATGGTTCTCTTATTAGCTTTTATAATGCCAATATAGTGTAGCGACTGGCTTTGTCGTGCCTTGCTATATTAGTATGCTGAGTACGGACCCTATACGGAAGGAGTACTATTGCGATTATAAAAGTTAGAATAAGGGCGTCATAAAATATATACAGCTGCAATTGCAGCAGTGTCGCGATTAAGGTGGGCAGAGACGCTATATTATAAGGAGTCGTTAATTGGGCGCGTATATAAAGCTTTAGATTTAATTTAGAGTTTAAAGGAGCTTTAAGCTCCTAAAGTCGTAACCAAACGTTCCCTATAGGGATCTATCCCTAAGGATCTGGTTTGATTGTGAGGTTTAGAAAGGGGTTATAATTTAGTTAAATCTATAAGATTATATTCCAAAGTCCTTATAGCGTAGTAGTATGGTACGTTCTACCCCTCGCTATTTGGAGCTAGCCCAATGTGATTAAAACTTGATGTGGAAGAGCTGATATGCTAAGTATATAGTGCTGAGATTTTGTTAAATGTATAACTTTGGGCGTTGCGAGACACGTATGAAAATATGAGTTTGATTTAGAGCCTTGCTAACGCTTAATTTAATAGAAAATGACCTTCTTTTTTAATATTTTTAATGTGTGATAAGTGAGAATTGAACCTGCCACCCCTAGGAGTTGTACTCGCGATGTCCAATTGCCCGATCTGGCTAGGAGGCTTGGCGGTGATATAATAGGGCTTGATAACGTAATGAGGCTTAATGGCGATGCAATAAGACTTAACGACGCAATGAGGCTTGGCGACGTGATAAGACTTGACGACGTAATGAGACTTAATGACGCAATGAGGCTCGGCGACGTAATAAGACTTGACAATGCAATAAGGCTCGGCAACGTGATGAGGCTTAACGGCGATGCAATAAGACTTAATAATGCAATAAGGCTTGGCGACGTGATGAGGCTTAACGGCAATGTAATAAGACTTAATAATGCAATAAGTCTTAGTGACGTAATGGGGCTTAGGGCCGGGTAATGAGGGGAAGACTTAAGGTTGCTTGGTTACTCTAATACCTGACAGCGAAATCTAATGGTATAGTACTGCTATTGATGTGTTCTAATGTGGATAGGCTATATAAAGGTTTTATCTGTGATATATCTAATATATTCTAAAAGTCTGCCTTTTGCTTGTCTTTAAGGTTAAATTTCTGGCCTGTAATAAATTAAATATTGTAGTCCGTAGGAACATAATAAATAATGGTATATTTTGCCCTATTGTTCTTAGAACCGTTAGACACAAAGTGGTAGATAGTCTATTAACCTATATCTATTAGTGCCGGCTAATTAAGTGCGCTTAAAATATACTAATATTAATAATAGCTCTTTTGTTTTGCAGTATAATGGGCTTAATAGCAATGGGGTTTCGGTTCTTATTATTAAGCATATTTATCTAATAGAGCTAGGTTTGTTAATTATTCTAGTACAGTATTGTATTATAGGTTGATTTGATATTTTGCACCTATTAGAAAAAGGCAGGAGGCAGATTAAATGGAATAATTAGGGTACGCTTTTCTTCGCCGTTAGGGATTTCGTATATACGCTATAACTGTGTAATCGGCAGACAAAAGCGGTAGTTGTGAATATTAGTTTGTCTATTCTAATACCGTTTTGCTTCTCGTAATAATTCGAGATATAGAGGGAGTTGGATGTTAATTTCCCTATATAGCAGATTTAGGATAAACTGAACGGGCCTAGTATAAGCTGTTATATAGTCCTTATTCGTATTATAGATGTCTTATTATATATAAAGCCGGAATCTAAAGAGTCCGTATAGAGGATAGTACGTTTAGGATACCTAATCTGTAGAGAGTGACGCTTTTTAGGAAAGTAGATTTAGCAAACTCTTTTAGTTATAGAAGGATCCTCTTATATACTAATTAGGCTTTTGGAATAATAAAGATAGTATATATATACAGTCTGTTAGTAGAGAGGATACACCTTAACAGGAATTGTTAATATATATTAGGAACGAGAGTTAGTAGGGTTATAGGCTGGATTACTTAATAGGTGTCGCGGTAGTTAGTAGCTGGAGTAATATTAATCTGGACCAAATTTAAACTTTCTAAGGTTTAGTTACACGGTGGTTAATATTAAGATAATGTATTATAAAATATTAAACAGTTGCATATTGTCTATATATATATGTATTATGCTAAGACATATTCTTATTATAGGTGATCGCTGCTCTAACTGCATCAGCTACGCTATTTCTATTACATTATTATTAGCCTGCTAAGTAGGTTAAGCTTTAAACACCTTGTGGAACTTATTAATTGTTATCCTTTTAGTTATTATACGCCTTGCTAATATAACTATATTAATTGGGTTCTACTTATCCGTACTATACGTTGTTAATATAGTGACTACTAGCGCTAGCTGTCTAGATCTAGCAGCTTGGCTAAATACTTGCACCTCTGCATCTACCATTATCGCCGGTTTAAGTAGATGGACTCTATATATAGAGACCAAATTTAGACCCTCTCCTCTAACCCTTTAGTTAATAATGAGAAACTGGACTATGTTATTCTGGTAAGGACCGCCTATTGGAATATAAAACGCTTTGTAGATATCCTTTTAGTCTTTTAGGGATATCCTAGACTCTATCTAGTAAATAGTTAAATATTTAGACTGGCCAAGCCTTTTATAGAAATACTATATTATATTATTAGTAACAGTTTACCACCAGTCTAATAGCTAACTTATAAGGCGTAATAGCGTATATGCCGCTAGTTTGTAACTGCTAAACAGTAGTCTCTTATTAGGATTCCTTTTGAGTACTTTATTAATATATTTTATAATTCCTTTTAGTTTCCTAGAGTTAGTAATTGTGCTCTAATTCTTCTAAAGCGGATTCTTGTCTAAAGGTTTATTCTATTTTTTGCTATAAAACTTGTTAACTATCTACCTTGGCTTTGTTCTAACTTTTTTCTTATCCTTTTACTACGCATTCTGCCACTTATCTCCTATCTTAGCTAGGCCTAGAAAGATAGCAAAAATTTTTAATAAGCGACCGGCTCCCTCTAGAAATTGATCTATATTAAAGACAGGTTTTTCTTCTTTTCTTTCTTTAGCTTTCTAGTGTCTAAAAGCTTTATTTAGCTGTTCGAAAGCTTCTAGGGATGCTCCACGCCAGAGCTTCTTAATGTACGGCTTAAATATTAAATTGTTCGTTATATAGCAGTCTTAGTAGACGACTAGTAGTAGCTTATTAATCACCCTCCTATTAAACCATCGGTCTTTCCCTATCCTGCATATAATCAAGATCTTTATAATTAAAGAGGAGCATTCTTTAAAGCCTGTAATAACCTTATTTAGAAAAGAAGAGCGATTAGCTGCTTCTAGCTTTTTATATTTAATTAATGCTTTAATATTGCGACTATTAATTAATTTTGTATTTGGGTAATCCGCCTAATTAGGGGCCCTGAAAATTTCCAAGGCAGAAATTAGACTTGTAAAACCTTTGCTAGTTAGTGTACTAGAAGTAAACACTACTAAAGGTTAAGAGGTGTAGTAGGCTATTTTACTATTGCCGTCCTTATAAGATAGGCCTGGGTGTTAGAAGCGAGGAAATACTGCTTAATTATTATATACTTATTTGGCTATTTTTATTAGATAACCTGTCTTTAACCTATCTATATGGAACTTATTAGTAAGAATCCCATTAATAATACAACGAGGACCACCGTCTCTATAGAGATTGAAAATAGTCTTATACTGTTCTTAAGCGGTCTAGGTTGTTGCCCAAGTTTATAATATCGTAATTATAAGATATAAAGCTGATTTTAAGTCTATTTTCTACTAGACCTTTTTGCCTTCTCCTTTGTATTTTATAGGTTTAAGAATGTCTTTATCTTTATCTATAAAATTGTACTTCTTTGTACTGGACCTAATAAAAGCCGAATAGCGTATGTGAACTTGTAGTTTGCCTCTAGGAATATAATTATTTAGTTTTAAGGTTTTAAACCATGATTTAATATCTTTAACCGCTTAGGGCAGTAGATTCTGTCTAGTAATATATATAGTTAGTCCTACTAGCCGGTAAAGGAATTTTCTAGTAATACTTCCCTTAATATAATAGCACTGTGGTATACTATCTATTTAACTCGGGCATTAGGCGTTAGGGGGCTGCGGGTGTTTGTCTATACTAGGGGTAAGGTGGAGACTTTTATCTCTACCTTCTTGATTTTCCTAATTAAGCTAGTTGAGGTTAATCTTGGTTATTAATACGCTGGTGTACTAGATTAAGAGTATTTAAAGTATTTTGCCTAAACCTATTATATTTGCGAGAAAGGTCCTACCTAGGGCTGCATAATTGCGAAGAGTATAGGTAACACTAAGCAGCTAATATGTCTATATAGCTTTACCCTTTTTTATGCCGTATAAGTGGAAGGTTGCGTCTTAAAGAGTGTTGCGAATAGTTAATAAAATTAAGAGGAACCGCAGCGCCTTTACCTATAATACTGGGTTAATGTGTGCTTCTTATATATCTTTTAGGTGATTAGCTTTCTAATTAACCTTTTTAATTCTATCCTTATGCTTATCTTCTAGTTCCTTGTCAGTTGAAATAGGGTTAATTAAGGCGTTAAAGTAGCGGCGCTCCTATATGCGGTTAAGATTAATTTCCCTAATACAAATTAGGTTAGGGTTATTATTTATATTCTTAAATAATATATTAATAAACATTTCGCGATTAGACTTTAGCTATTTATTATACTATTCTTTTATCTTATTCTATGGCATTGTCTTAAATGTTTGTACTTTGTCTAGATCTATGCCTTTTAAGAGCTCTAATTTATCTAGTAGGGGCTGGTCTTTACTACTATGGGTCCAGCTATAAGCAGTTTTGATTATAGCCGGCTATACGGCTAATAATGCACCAGTAGGCATAGGTGGCGGTGACTTTGGGGTTGATATAGGCTTTGGATTTAACTGCTTAGATATAGGTGGCGTGGACTCTGGAATTAACTACTTATAACTACTTTAACCTAGGGTAGGTGTGCCTATTCTTCTCCTAGTTAGCACCGGTCGTGTAATATTAGGGTTAGAGTTGGACTTGGAATTACTCTTATTAAATCTTATGCCTGTAAATGTACGTTAGACAACTCTATACAATATTATATAATCTTATATAAGTTGTAAAGTCTCTTATGCTTTGTAATCTAATTGGGATTTTTAACTCTAATTATAATTATATTAAGTCTAGCCTTCTTTGCAGAAAGTACCGTAAATGCTAGGTTTATATAGTTAAGAATTGGTGTACTAATAGTTAGATCTACTATGGCCCAGCTATCCCTATATTTATCTACTAAGAAGTTTATACTTATCGCGGCCTGTAGCTTGTCATATCTATAGTGATATGCATTAACTTTCTCTGGAGAATCGGATAATAGATGCTTATGCTTAGTTTTTAATGCAAATCCGTATAGAATAGGGGCCCTATTTAATGGCGTTTTATTTGGGTAACTGTACACAGCAAAGCTCATTTTATAGAATGGTGTAGGTGTGGTATTTAGCTATTATGGGACTTTGATAGACAGACTACTAAGCACCTAGGCAGCCTTAAAGGTTGCCCTTAATCTAAATAAGTCGACAGATTGCTCTCTAGAAGACAAGGCGCTATGCTTTGGAATAATATTAGCTATTATAACCTCTATGCCTCTATATCTATTGGTCGTTACGTGTCGCTATATAGACTTTTTGGCGGCGATAGCAAAAGCTTTAAACTCTGATGGTAGATCGGATCTTTTAAACACGTGCCTATACTTGGTGTTAAGAAGGTTAAAGACTATGCGCTTAACTCTATTTTATATAGGCCTAAACGCTAGCAACCTACCGCTAGACGCTTTATTAATTTCGCTAGCATAGTATTAGAGGATCTCTTTATATGTTTTTTTGTTAATCGCAAGTCCTTGCTGCAGCTTTGGACCACTTATTTGCGATAAGTTTTTATTAGTTATAGTAGTTAAGTACTAACTAAAGTCTAGGTATGGTGCCGCTATTATAGTTAAGGACCCTATATATTCATAAGTAGGTAAAAGCTTTATGTAGAATAGTATAGAGTGACTTATAAAGATAGTGGAGCGGATAATATATTAGATAATTAGAAACAATCCATAAGACAATCCTAACAGTTATAATAAGAAGGTGTGCTAATAGTGTTAACTTAAGATAATAGCGGATTCTAATAAGAGCGATATAAGAGCAATGTGAGAAATAGAATAGAATGCGAGTCTTAATGCGAGAAGTAGGATAAGATATAAGCTTTAATGTGGGCAGTAGAACGAAATGCGAGACTTAGAATAAGAAACGGAATAAAAGGTGCGTAGTGAGACGAGATATAAGATTTGCGCTACTAACCAAGTGAATAAAATTGTAAGATGTGAATAGCAAGGTATATAAAAACAAGTGTAATCTGTAGTAGAAGCCTTGGAATGTCAGTTGTTATATATATTATATAGGAAGCCAAAGAGTTATAGATAGGGTAATAGATGTTTTAATAGGTATACTTAAGCAACTAGACTAGATATATAATAATAAGAGAGCTAATAATTCTATTCTTCGTGTTATAACTAGTTAGTGAAGCAGCTCTAGAGAGGTAGGGGAACAAGTTTAGGACAATCTAAGACATTAAAAAATGTCTAAGATTGTACGAAAAAGTGAAATATAATATGGTATTTTATTCCATGAGTGCAAGGTAAGGTAAAATGCATAATAGAGAGAGGTGGGGGGATAATTTAAGACATTATAAAAGGTCCAAGATTGTACAAAAAAAAGTAAAATATAATATGGTATTTTATCCTATAAGTGTAAGATAAGGTAAAGTGCATAGTAGAGAGAGGTAGGGGATGATTTAAGACATTATAGAAAGTCTAAGATTGTACGAAACAAAGTAAAATATAATATAGTATTTTATCCTACAAACGCAAGATAAGGCTTTAGGATACCCTTTTACCTAAAGTATAACCCATTTTTAAGCTATATTACTGATAAAGCAACTTTTTTTTGGGTGAGCTGTTATATCTACTATATAGGTAACCTAAAACTAGTATCCTAGATTCCACTTATAGCTACTACGCTTTATATTAAAGATATTTGCTAGACTTATTTGCATATAGGTCCTATAGTCTAAATTGCATATTAAGCCATCTATAATATAGCTATTGTCACTCTAGCCCTGTAACACTGTACTCTTATTTACGTGCCTTTTTCTTTTATTTTCTGCTATTATTTGCTTGATCTTTTAAACTTTTATAGCTGCCTAAACTAATACCACAGCCTCTTTGTCTTTAAAAATATAGCTATGTTAAGCTTGCCTTAGCCTTAATTTCTCTAAACGTATACTGCCTAGAAATATATCCCGCCTTATATAACTACTATAAGCTCTACCTATAATATGGCGTCTGGTGCCCTAGCGTGGAGTAGGCTTTTTTAAAAGCCGTATTATAATACCTTCTAGAGACTAGACACCTAAAGCTTCTTTAGCCGCTGTAAATAAGGGAGATGCTAATACGTAGATTAACGGTGGTATATTGGGTGGAGATAGCCCTAATCTTTATAAGCTGGGGTGGGATATTAAGGTCAAGCTGGCTGATTTATAGGCTGACCTAAATAACCTATTCTTTTCTGGTAAATTATTTGAAGAGCTCTAACTGTATTTTAGCTCTCTGCACCCTGGTAGTATATAGGCTCATACTAATATGTCTATTTAACAGGAAACTGGAGATATTAAAAGGAATTCTAAAAATAAACTTTTGAAAGCTGTTAAAGATAAGCAGTTAGCCTATAAGACATGGGCTTTCTATTTAGTTACTTTATGGGCTTTAAATTATCTATATTATTGCTAATACCTATTGTCTAGCCTGGCCCTCTAGCGTTACCCTAACGACGAATATAAGACTTCCGGGTGGCAGCTTAAGTTGGATATTGGTTAGAACTCTATATATCTAAGACCAGATATTATGGTTTTAAGTGCTAACCTATTTAGTTATCTTAACTTGACTAGCACTACCCTTAATCTTCCCTTTTTTTTTTGCTACGGCTTATATAGAAATAACGGAATCCGTAGGTCTAGATAGCTAATATTATTAGGCTCTGTAATATTGGTGGTAAATAATATCTTCGCCGTAGCTGTGGTCCTGTAGCCATTGCCTAAAAATACTATATATTGTTGTTTAGACAGATAAAGGTTTTTTGGGTACTATTAAGTCTTTGGTTTATAGTGTCCAGTTCTGCTGCTTTGGACTCTTTAAGTCCTTAAACTTGGTGTTAAGCTTAGTATTAAGCTGGTTATACTTGCGCTTTAGCGTATAGTTTGGCTGCCTTAGACTCTTTTAAGTCCTTAAACTTAGTGTTAAGCTGGTTATACTTGCGCTTTAGCGTCTATTTTGGCTGCCTTGGACTCTTTTAAGTCCTTGAACTTGGTGTTAAGCTGGTTATACTTATGCTTTAGCATCTAGTTTGGCTGCCTTAGACTCTTTTAAGTTCTTGAACTTGGTGTTAGGCTAGTTATACTTATGCTTTAGCGTAACTAGTTCTGGTGAGAAAATAAGAGGTATACTCTTAACAGCTATAAAGCTAAGCCACTTATATAGATTAAATACCGGCAATTAACTGTTAGTACTATAACACGCACTCTTTGCGCCTAGAAATAATACCATATTGTTTAATATATAATTAGCGATAATGCAGCGGAGCTGTCTATAGTGTTTTTATACCCCTAAGAGTTATGGCGGCCTTTACTAACACCTATGGTGCTGTAAAAGGCGGCTGCCTAGCTACTAATACGTCTACAAAAAAGTATGTAAAGAGAGATATAACACTTGCATATTTATTGCGGCCTGACTGCTTACAATTTGCGATTAATTCCATTACTCTTACTAGTTAGATAACGCGTGATTGTAACTAGATGGTATAAACACGGATACTGATGAGTATGCTCTAGTAGCGGTAGAATATAAGCAGAATGCCTATCTGGTGCCTTTATGCGGTATACCATATTAGAAAAGCGTTATATCGTTATTATTATTACTTAGAGTAGAGATATTTGAAGCAACTAAGAATATAAAGGCGGGTGAACTAATTTTATGTGAGACTGATAATAATATATAGTAAGTTAGCTAGACAATTTTAGATATTACTATATTATAATATGATAATAGCCAAAGTATACCATATAATCCTTTTTGTTCGGAGTTTAATTACGCCTTTTTAATATAGCTGCACCGCATTTGCTGTATAAAGGGAGATGTTAATGCACTGCTTAAAGACACCCGCCTTAGCCTACTTTATGGCCTGCTTAGCTTCTAATTTGTAAATTAATGGGAAGAACTGATTACCGCTATTTTATTTAGTATATAAGACGAACAATGGCTCCGATTAGAGTGTAAGGTGGAATTAAACGTTAAAGGCTTTAAGTAGAGGGAATACCATATTCTTTACTAGGATGTTATAAATGTAATTACCTTTCTAATTGGCTATTAACCCTTTAAAGATGCACTGGTATATGCACTAAAGAGACTCTATAATGCTAAAAACCACTAAGTCTATAATGAGCTATACAGCGGTGACTAGTAATAGGAGACATAAGGTAAGCTTTCTAGCGGTGCTACAGTAGTTTCTATACTTATAGCAGTTGATAAGACCTAGCTAATAATGCACTATAGTAACAAATCGGCCTAGCCTGTATATCTTACCATCGGTAATCTTGACTAATAAATTCGGCGCTAACAGACATCCCCCGCAAATATCCTTGTTGGCTTTATACTAGTTATTAAAGAAAAGGATGACGATATAAAAAGTAAAGCATATTATAAGGCGATGAGAACTATACTTAAATATAAGTCCTGCTTTAGTATTCTAACGCTATATCCCATTAACTAAAATATAATAGCAATTGAGCATCTTGCAGAAAGTGGCGTAGACCTTTAATATGCGGATAATTTTGTGCAACGATATTATCTAATTATATATAGAATAATGGCAGACTATGAAGAACAAGTGCTACTTATAGGTGTTAAAAGCTAATAGCACTGCACTATGTGCTAGGTCCCCCCTTTAAAGCGTAAGAACTTGACCGAGAAACAATACCCGCCACGCACCTATAAGGAGACAAGAAGATAGATTAAACGCTAGTAACTAGAGAATATTCTTCTATCCTTAGATAACTGGGTATACCCAGTAAAATGTTTCGCGTAGCACTATCGCCTATTTAACATCTATAAGGGCATAATAGTAGATGTTCTATATTAGCTTCTAAAGGGTATTGTTATATAACTTATTAAATAGGTATAGAAACTAGTAGGCAATATTGTTTAGCAAAAAAAAAAGAGAAGAGGGACGAAAATAACCACAATAAATATATCTATAGAGGCTTAGCTTGATTAGTGTTTTAGACAAGTCCCGGCTTTTATAGGGCTAAAATGGTTTGATAATCTGTTATTTAGTAAAGTTACTTAATAGATAGGTAATGAATAAAAAGCCATAGTTTGTTAACTTGTCGCTATGCTAGCCCTACTGCTGTTGTCTAGGGAACTATATGCTATGCATTTTACAAGAGCCGTATATAACTTTGTTATTATGGCTTAGTATCGCACCTATGACAAGGAGACACTATGATATATGCACTACGCCCTATATTAAATTGATATGCTTAAAGGCGTGTTTTAAAGTTTCTGTCTAAAGGCAAAGGATTCTAATATAGGCCATTTTAATATACTAAAATTCCATGCCCTTATACATTTTGAGGAAAATATCCGCCTATATAGATGCGTAGATGGGTACTACACTGGCGTAAATGGCGAAGCTGGACACCGTTATATTATTAAGGCGTTTTATAACTTAATAAATAAATGGGATTTGCTATCTTAAATCTACTCTTATAATTTAAGACGGGTAGTAGTACTAGTAATGGAAGATAAAATAGCTTTTATAAATAGTGATTCTGTACTATAGTCTTCCTAGCGTTTAGAGGTGCAGGTTACTTAACTAATATAGCATTTAGCAGTTGCAAAGCTTCGGTGGCCTTTGGAAGATATAGATAGGGCAACAGATCTTATCTAGAGGCGTCTTAGGTTAAAGACGTGGCTTTATATATCTTATATAGCAAACTGCTGCGAAATCCTAGGGTTTCTAGACGGCATTGCGGTATTTGTCTAAGAGTGTAGGCGAAAGCTATAAGGCGAACTTGCCTAGAACTCCGATATGGACCGGAAAGAGAAGGACCCCTTATAGGTTAAGCGCCTGCTTGTTAAAATACATCCATCTATTCGCTGTTGGAAATGAGATGGAAAAAATATAACCAACCTTAAGGGCTAAATTAGTGAGGTAGTATATTATATACCAAATTGGTAATGTTCTAACTAGTAGAGGCGTGATTACATATAGGTCCAAGAGTATATGGATAACGGCGACTGTATTAGAAAAGGCCGCACGCCGTTAGGTAGAAGACTTATAGGCTAGCTTTAGCTAATTGTTACTGTTCTAGATATTAAAAGGTTAGATAAGTACGGTATATACGTATAGTATACTGGAGCTATAGTAGAGCTGCTTTAGCCATTAAATTATGGACTGCCGCATCCAACACACGGTATGGTTAAGGTGAAAAGGTGGCCGCGCTTAAGCGTAAATACTAGGCAAGTACTTGGAGGTAGTTGCTTTTATTTAATACTATCTATTCTATAAAGCGCGTATATTGTTCTAGCCGCTACTTCTTATCCAGATTTGTACTATGTTAATAATTATATTAATTAGGACTAATATAATACTCTATACTTAGATAACTTTCTTAAAGAAGGAACTCGCATTGCGTTATTATATAGAAGCTAGGATAAATAGCAAAAGCAGCTAAGCTAGCATAGAACCTATATGAGACTATATGGGACTATATAAGATTGTATAAGATTGTATAAGATTGTATAAGATTGTATAAGATTATATAAAATTATTTTAATCCTAATATATATTATAAGCTAGCATACTGCAGGCTAAGAAAATAGTAAAAATTTATTTACGCAATTGGCATATAACTTTAAAATAATATATTACATTACCTCAATTGCATGTTAAGGAATGTGCAGTTGGCTTTTAAAGTTGTTAAGTTAGTTAACTGCGTATTATTTAAATTTTAAGTTGGTTAATTGTATATTAAGGAATGTGCAGTTAGCTTTTAAAGTTGTTAAGTAGGTTAACTGCGTATTATTTAACTTTTAAATATGTTAAGTTGGTCAATTGCGTGTCAAGTTGGTTAAGTTGTATGTTAAGTTAGTCAATTGCGTGTCAAGTTGGTTAATTGCGTGTCGAGTTGGTCAAATTGCATGTTAATTACGCGAAACGCGAAAAACAAAGTCTACTTGAATCTCATCCTGCGAATATTTTCCCGATGTATGCCTTAATTATAAGGACTAAAGGTGTTAGATCTTATACAGTAAGTTTTATTATAAGTATCTAGAATCTTCTTATTAGACTTCTGGTCCTTTAAAGACGTGTAGGCAAAATTATTTAGGTAGGACTAGCACTAGTTGCGGGTTAGCGGAGGTTAAGGTTCTATATACAGCGGTAGGGCTAGGATACGCTAAAGAATCTACTTAGAAGAGTAGTTAGTAAAAGAATAAAGAGGCATATTAAATTAATAATAAAAAAGAAGAAAATCTTAATAATATATTAAAGATACGTCCAAAATTGGATAAAGGTTAATAATAGGAAGTAAAGTGTTAAGGAAAAGGACCAAGCTTAACAAGCAAAGTGTCTCTATACTTTACCATCTAATACCCTTCCAGTATATAGCCGCAACCTTGCCAATATAACTCTGTTATAATAGCGCAATTTAGAAGGAAGGAAATACGCGTATATGCTATTTAGCTATTACTCCCTTATAAAAAAACCCAATTACGCGGCTAGGGAAGGCAATTAAGATGTTAACTACAGACGTATATAGGTTAAATTAGACCTAAACAATACTATGGTATTAAAGAATAACGTTATAAACGTTCTTAACAACCGTATAATAGCTAGAGGCGCTATTGCGAAGTGTCTCTCCTAGTTACTAGGTAGTAAAGCTACGCCAAAATATAGTACAGGACCACTAGATTTAAAAGCAGATGCACTAAATCTTAAGAGATAAGTCTCTTTAACTAACTAATTAATACCTTAACTATACCTAATGGCCTAAGGGCAAATATAGAAGCAATGTGTTAGTAACGCAGGGGATTATAAGAAAGGATTATAGACCATATCTTAATAGTTAAAGACAACGGCAAGCCAAGGCTCTATACGTTAAAATCCCATACTAAAAGGTTCTACGGAACTATACTGGAACACCAAATTGCCTATAACATTTATAATTAATTGCAGACTGGCATAAAGGCTTAGAAATAGAGTTGCATAAAAATCCCTGTATTAGCTTAGGTAGTTACCAGTATACTTCTAATAGGCTTCTAATGGGTCTCCTAGCAATCCTTACGTCTTTTCTCCAGTTATGTTTTTTCCTTATTAAGGTTTTTTAGGAGTTTAAAGCGGGGGTTAGATAGATAGATAATATACAGCGGCATATCAACATCTTCCCAACATGTCTCCAAACCCCTTCCAGGATAAGCCCTCATAATCTCCCTACCGTAAGGTAATGGCGATCGGGGGCCAACCGCAAGAAAGGGGGGGGCAATGTAAGGGATATTATTGCGGACACCTCGGGTTGCCCTCAGGACGCCCCTCGGATGGTCGTCGGTCACGTGCTGGAGGCACGTGCCCGTAGTATATAGTCTCCACGATCCCAGAGGCCTTACCTCCTCAAGGATTCGTCTCTCTCACCAATCTATCCTGTTCCACAATCGTG